>Ga0163155_10002805_pt1 | contig 19187 bp, 18 predicted proteins | sample OliLakLV19SP4G1_FD_148611 | JGI IMG/M metagenome (GOLD analysis project Ga0163155, IMG submission 148611) | Freshwater microbial mat bacterial communities from Lake Vanda, McMurdo Dry Valleys, Antarctica - Oligotrophic Lake LV.19.SP4.G1 | ecosystem: Environmental > Aquatic > Freshwater > Lake >... | reverse complement strand
AAGCCCCCAGATTTTCTAAATTGGCAAACCCTCAACGATGCACTGGATCATATTTTTGATCATATTGGCACAAAATTCACCATCCATTTCACCTAACTTGTGTCGATTATTTATGGCAAACTACTTAGTATCACAATTATTACCTTTTATTTTTACAACAACATTATAGCTACCTGCTCCAAGATTAGTAAAAATACCCACATCTTGAAAACTTTGTCCGCCGTTTACACTATACATATAATTTTCCACGCTTGAAGGTGAAACAATAATAGTTCCGTCTTCTGCTGCACAGCTTGTTGGATTGGTAGAAGTAATATTATTGATAGAAGGTAAAATTGGTGGATTAACTTTTACTGGACTTGCCCTATAAAATGCTTGACAAATGGTGTCAGGATAATCTGTATACCGTGCATATATATCGTAACTTTCTGGTGCCAATCCTCTAAACTGATTGGAAGTTTGCCATTGTCCACTGGTAATGCGGTACTCCAATATGCCATTACCTGTGGCAATTACAGTCAGCATACCATCATTTGCATCACATTTGGTAGTAGCGGTAGGGTTTACTTGTGAGATGGTAATCGGTACAAATTCCTGAATCACTACTGCGGTCGCATAATTCTTCACACATCTCGTATCCGTTTTGTACCGAACGGCTATTGTATATGTTCCAGCAGCGAGATTAGTAAAGTCGGGCGTGTCGCTCCAAGTGCTGCCATTGTTGATGCTATATTCTAGCGCAAGGCTTTCTGTGGTAGATGCAGCGATTTGAATTGTGCCGCTTTCAGCGGTACAGTTACGGTTGGAAGTGACGTTGGTGATGGTTATATCGGCGCGTTTTGGGAGCGCAACAGAGGTGCTGCTTATACACCTACCACCATTGGCAGCGACTTCTATCACATAATTTCCACTACTTAGATTAGAAAAGATGTTGTTGTTGCTCCAAGTACCTCCATTGAGGCGATATTGGTAAGGTGGCGTTCCGCTGGTAGCAGTGACGATGAGTTTTCCATCATTATCATTGCAAAAAGAGGAAGGAGTTGGCTCTACAGAGACCAAGATACCAGCGTCGGTATTGAGCGATTGTAAGGTAACAGTCGCACTTGCATTAGCACTACCCTCCGGCACTTGACAGCCGGTTACTTTATTTCGTACTTTCAGCGTATACGTACCAACTGCTAATCCTCCAAAAACATTACTATCCTGCCAAGTGGCGCCATTGTCTTTGGAATATTCCCAATCGGAAGGAACCCCAGGTCCGCTTCCGGCAGCAACTGCGATAACTGTAATGATCCCGTCATTGTTATAGCAGTATAAAGGAGGATTCGTCTGTGTCTCCTCTATTTCGGGCACATTACAATCCGGGTCGGCACAGTCTATCAAGTCGTCTAAGTCATTGTCAATACCATCATCGCATACTTCTTGGCACAGGTAGCGGCGCAGCACGATCGGATTACCAGAGTACGCCAACGTGCAACCGCTACTTATGCGCTTTAGCACGATTTGATAATCGCCTTCTTGCAGGTTGGAAAAAATCGGGGAGCTTTGCCAAGTGCTGCCATTGTCTTTACTGTATTGATATGCAGCCGCTGCACCAAAAGGCGTGATGGTAATGCTGCCAGTAATGGGTTCAGGTGGGCAGTCTGGTCGGATAAATTCGACGGCGTAAGAAGGAACGCCACAATCGGTATCGGCGCAGTCCATTTGTCCGTCGCCGTCGTCGTCAATGGTGTTGTTGCAGATTTCGGGGCAGTTTGGGGCTTGCAAAACAACCGGAGCGCCTAAAGACACCACACAGCCCGAACTTACATTTTTTACCAAGACTTGATAGCTCCCAGAAGCGAGATTCGCAAACAGCGTATCGGCTTGAAAACTTTGTCCACCATTGATACTGTATTGATAATTAGGACTTGAGAATTTATGAGCAATAGTGATTTTACCTGTCAGCGAGTTAGCCGGACAAACAGGTTGTACATTCGTTACCAAAAAATCACCGAGTTTTGCGCCGCAGTCCGAGTCGTCACAATCAATAAATGTATCTTCGTCATTGTCATAACCGTCGTTGCATATTTCTACACAAGTAGGCTGCGGTAGCACTACTGGATTGGTAGCAAAAGTCGCTTCGCAGCCATTGTCTACTCTTTTTACTTTTACTTGATAGTTGCCCACAACAAGGCTGTCAAATAAAGCACTGGTTTTCCAAGTGGTACCATTATTGATGCTATACTGATAACTTCCGCCGGTGTTGGGCGACAAACTGATACTGATTTTACCCAATGTGCTGGCAGGTACACAGGCAGGTAGCGTAGGCGTGACCGCTACCGAACCTACACTACACGCTACATCAAGGCAGTCCGCTTTTCCGTTTCCATCGTTATCAATGCCATCGTTACAGAGTTCACTACAACCATATATTTGCACCGGATTGCTACTGTATGCAGTAAGGCAACTGCCTTTTTTTACCACAACTTTATAGAAGCCCGGATTGAGATTGGAGAAAGTACCACTTGCCTGAAACGTTTCCCCACCATTGATGCTATAAGAAATCGTATTATCAATGGTAGGCGCGGTCGTTGACCAGGAAGAGGTATTACCCACCGCTACTGCTGTAGTGCCATTCGTTAAGCCAGGAGGAATAGCCGAAGTTTTGTCGGTTGTAGCTCCCCCTGCATTCCACGTAGTTGCATTAGCATTAATAGCTGCTAAAAACACCAAGTTTCCTAAATCTCCTATTGCAAAAGAAGTGCCGCAAAGGGCTATAATTTGATCTCCGCTGCCACTTAAATTAAAGTTTAGGTTAGAGCCATAAGCAGCGGCATTAGGTACATTATTATCTTTTTTAACAGTTCCTGTAGTTGTGCTTACAAGATAACTGCCAAAAACTTCAACACCGACTATGTCAACTTTTGTTCCTGCTAAGATACCGGCAGTAGGAGCAGTCCATTGAATAATGCCTTCTCCTGACCAAAAGCCGATGGTCGAATTGACCCATCCTTTATCGGTAAAAATAAGCGAAGTACCGCCTGCAATATTGACTAAGGGGACAAAAGAAAATTGAAAAGCTCCAGCACTCTTATCGTAATAAGTAAACTTGATAGCTCCAGCACTTAATGCAGCACAAGTTTTATACACATGTGCTGTATTGATGTTAATGATGCCTTTTGCGTTAGTTTGACAGTTGGTTTGGGTTACTTGTACTTGTATAGGAGTCAAGCTACAAGTCGCGTCTGGGCAATTATCAATGCCTCCCATTCCATCATTATCTACTCCATCATTGCAGATTTCAGGGCAAGATTGTGGGGATAAAACGAGTGGATTGGTGGAATAGTAAGCTGCACATCCGGTGGTGGTAGATTTAACCACGATGGAATAATTGCCCTGCATTAAATTAGAAAAAGTAGCAGAGGATTGAAAGGTCTGTCCACCATTAATACTATATTGATAAGTACCGGATGGCGTAACTGCAATCGTTATAGCTCCATTAGATAAGCCACATACAGTAGGCTTGGTCGTTGCTACGTTGCTGATTGTAATGCCCGATGGTGTTGCCAGCACGACGGGCTGATAACTCACCGGGCAACTTCCATCTGATTTGGATACCACTATGTTATAAGTACCTGCTCTTAGATTAGAAAAGACATTGGTGGTGACGAAAGTCGTACCGCCATTGATACTATATTTCACCCCCGTACCGCCTGTTGCATTGATGGTGATTTGTCCGTTGGCAGTCAGCGTATCACAATTAGTAGGAGCTACCGTATTGACACTATTGATAACAATGGAGCCTGCTCCTGCTACTTGCACGGGGTTATTGGGATAAGCCCTTTCGCAGCTTCCATCACTATTCTTGACAAATACATTATAACTGCCCGGCACTAATCCGGTAATTTTTTTTGAGTTTGCCACTGCCCACCTTGTATTTTGTAATAAAGCGTAGAACCACCAGTCGCATTCACTGTGATTTTACCATTGGCAGCCGAACAGGTCGTAGCAGCCGTAGTCGTTACGCTTGAAATATTGATAGAACTCACCCCATTCACGGTAGCCGTGCGCCGAATGACACACCGCTCATCACCCGATATTGCAATCGCAACTTGGTACGTACCCGGCGTGAGATTAGGAAAAATAGGGTCACCTGACCAAGTCACCCCGTTGTCAATGCTGTACATTAAATCATAAGTGCTGGTCGTATTAATTTGAATCTGACCATTCGGGGTGGAACAGCTATTAGAAGCAGTTGTGGTGACGCTATTGAGGGTTGGAGCGGTCAATTTCGGCACGGTCGCCATCTGGGAAGAAATACATCTTCCATCACTCGTACCTACTTCTATCGTATAATTTCCGCCTGCTAAATTGTTGAAGGTATTACTGGTATTCCATGCACCGCCATTTAATCGGTATCTCAAATCCGTATTGGCTCCGCCCGGTACACCTGTCGTAGCATCTATTATAATTTGACCATCATTAGCGCAGAAGGAAGCTTCTGTTACAGCAACATTATTGATAGTTGGCTCTCCACCTGAATATTTATAATCAAAATAAATTGGATTATTGACAAATGAAGTAACACATCCTGTCACGGTGTTCCTAGCAGTAAGATTATAGATCCCAGGTAAAACATTGTTAAATGTTTGTCCGCTTTGCCATTGACCACTACCAAGTTTAAATTGCCACTCTGAGGGGTCTACTCTACCTGCTGGAGCGCCTAGATTATCTGCAAAAAAATGTATAGTTCCTATACTATAACAATAAGTTGGAGATATGGTGGTTTTCGAATCTATTTTAATAATATAAGGAGTATTATTACTAGGTGAGCTGCAATCAACAGTTTGACCTTTCACAATTACGCAGGATACTACCAATAGCAATGCTACCGCACATGACTTGAACCACGACATTTTCATTCTGTTTTTCGTTTTGCGAAAAAAAATAGCTTATTACACCAATACAAGTACACGCTTGTATTTATGCAAGTACATATAAAGATGCTATTATTACAATAGCATAAATAAAATCAAAAAAATGTAATTGTTCCCTTTACTGACGTTCCGACACGTCAGTATGTTTCCCTATACTACCTTTAAATGGTTAGCGCGAAGTCTGCTAAATTTTAGAAATTCAGTAAGTTTAAAAGAACACTTATTGATGAGTAGACCTATTGAAGTATAAATTTTATAATTATACTGCAATATTAAAACAGATTATATGAAATAACAAGTTTTGGTCGCAGAAAATATAATTATTTTTAGAAAAGTTATAATATGAAGATTTTTAAGACTTTATGAGCCAATTATTTTATCATTGATGTAAAGTAATGTTGTAACATTGATGATTCCACTCCTGTGCTGGTGCTGGACTCTGTCCAGTGCCTCCGCAAAAAAAAGCCCGTCCCGCGATTCAGCGAAACGAGCCACAACCCCGCGAGCGCCATAGCTACGCTGCGGAGGCACTATGAGCAATATTGTAGATACCCCTGCTATTATTCTTTTGGAGCTTGTCCAAAGCTATGCATATCCTTACTCCCTTTCCTTTGGGGAGGGTCGGGGAGGGGCTAAAATCTCCCTATTCTGCTCCATTACCTTATTCACCGCCTTCAATAACTCCGAATTCTGCTGCAACAATCCTTTACTAATTTCCACCAATCCATCCAAACTCCCTTTCCCTAATTCATTTTGCGCATTCTGCCTGGTGATGGCTGCATCCAATTGCTTATCCCAAAACCCGCCAATATTGAGGTTCAGAGCCAGCAGTACCGTTACCCCTACCGTCAATAAAGCCACCCAAGCCCGCGCCCATGTTGGTATGTTTTTCATGAATTCTGGTTCGGTTTGGACACTATTCGCTGCCATTTGTCACTATTTTGATTAAAATATACGCAATATATTGACAATATCATATTTATGCAATATTTTTGTCTTGATTTTCAGATATTTATATTTTTCACAACACAACCCTCTTCGAACTTTCTTCTCGCTTTCCGGCGGGTGTTCCTCCCCTTTGGGGGGAGGTTAGGAGGGGGCTAACAAATTTACAATGGCACGTCAAAAATTTGGCATCAAAGTCATCGGCACATTAGATGACATCAACTTCCAGCGCACAGGCGGCAAAGACATCGTCAAACTAAAAGGCGGTGTAGAGAAAGCCCGTATTATGACCGACGAAAAGTTCGTTCGTACCCGCGAAAACATGAGCGAGTTTGGTCGCGCTGGCAACGAAGCAAAAGGCTTAACGGATGCCCTTGCTCCCCTCATCGCCCAAGCCTACGACCGGTATTACTTCTCCCGCCTCTTGGCAAAGATGAAGCAAAACCTCAACACGGATGTCGTCAACGCACGGGGCGAACGAACGATCCAGTATCTTGGGCTGGGTACTTTGGTCAACTTCGCTTTCAACGAGAAAGCGAAACTTGCCTCTATTCTACGCGCTCCATACGCAACGACAAGTCCAGGAGCCGGACAAATCAGTGTAGACTTTCCACAAGGCATCAATCCAAAATGGGACATTAAAGCACCTGCAAACAGCACGCGGTTCCAAATAGGCTTGGTCATTGCTGGCAAAGTCACAGGCGAAGACCGCTACGAACGAAGCATCATCATGGGACCCATCAGCAATTTAGACACCGTCATCCCTGCGGGTAGCTTCACGCTCACCACTCCCGCCCTTCCCAATGGAAGTTACGAAGTGTTAGTAGGTGCAATGGGTATCTTTTTCGGGCAAGAAGTCAATGGAGGAGATTATGCTTTTCACAATAAAGCATTCAATGCACTCGACATTGTAGCAATCTACGAACCGTAAGCAGTCACGATGTAATTCGACGATACAAACCCTGTCTCAACTTTTCTCCTCTTCCTTCGGTCGCCATCCGCGTGTCGCTGTTAGCTTTAGCGGAGGCGCAAGGCTTACCAAAGGCAATGCGGGGTTGGGAGCAAGACAGGGTTTTCTATTGGAGCATAACTTTTGGATATTAAACTTGAAACTTTGCTCGAAAAACAGGTATCTTTACATCAAAAACTTGACGAATGAGTGCTACCCATTTAAGAAAAGAAATTCATAAATATTTGGACGCTGTTAAAGATGAAACCTTCCTACGGGCGGTTCACTCTATGTTCAACACTTACTTGCAGCATAGCGAGGCAATAGTAGGCTACCGTCCAGATGACCAGCCCATTACACATCAGCAGCTACTTGCTGAATTGGAAGCCAGTGAAGCTCAAATTGAACGAGGCGAGTACCTCACCATTGAAGAACTGATACAAGAAGCTGAACAATGGTAGGAAAACTGTATCGAGTCATTATCTCCCGACTGGCACGCGAGCGTCTCAAAGATATATCAGAATACCTAACCGAGAAAGAATCGGCAGCTACTGCCCGAAAAGTACGCAGCGGCTTACTTAAAGCGGCAAAAGACTTGGAGAAAACGCCTGAAATTCAACCCTTATTATCATTACCTGACACCGAAGATAAAGACCCGCCTTACCGCTATGCCCGAAAATGGTCCTACAAAATCATTTTTAGAATCTTCGAACCCAAAGACGAAGTACGGGTACTCGACTTCTTTCACAGCAAACAAAGCCAAGACAAGCTAAAAGACTTGGAGTAAAAAATGACCCATTTGCAATGCTGCTGCGTCCCGCCGGATGGCAGCGGACTCCGTCCAAATACCAAGTACCAAATACTAAATACCCGATACCTTAATCACCCGCAAGCAGTCAAACTTCCCATTCCGCACCCGCTCATAGTTACTTCCCACCCGTTCCCAATACCGAATGCCAAGAACCACTACCAGCGTCCGCTTTTCATTCGCCATCCCCGCCAAATTGATGGTCAAATTCGGTACATTCGTACTCCCAACCTTGTACCTCGTACTTTCCCAGCACCACCCCTTCCAGCCCGAATAATACTGCCCCATGACCGTATCCTCCGTTGCATCCCAAGCCGCAACACCTGCCACAAACGAAAACCTATCTGCACTCCCCGGCGCCAACAAATCCATCCCCGCATCAAATGCCGACACTTTAACTTTGTGTCTCCCAGTCACTCTATTCAATACTACCTTCACTTCGCTTCCATCCACCGAAGGAAAGTTACCTGTGAGTGGACTATTACTATTAAAATCAAACCCATTCAAAAATGCACTCATCGTCGCCGAATTCAGCTTGCGCTCTCCACGTCCGCCCACTGGATTCGACCGAATACAAGCCAACAACTTCGCTGCCATCTTCCCGCTATTTCCCTCACTCAATAGCCCATACACCAGCTTACCCACTGCCCGACGTATTCCCATCCCGTGCCCCATCGCCGCCTTGAATTCCTGATTGATTTCCCGCGTCCTCACAAACTCTGGAGCCTCCCGCACCCGTTCTGCCTTCATATGCGGTTTTCGCTTTACATAAAACTGCCCATTCCGCTCATAAAACGTCAAATCCCCAATCGTCCCCACCAACATTCCAAAACCAACCTGTTTAGCCATATCTTGAAATTTTTGTCTACACCGCCGAAGGAAAGCCGACGAATACCCCACAAAAGGCGCGACGATTCTTTAGTTTTAATTTTCAAATTTTTAGCCGACGATGCCGACGCGATTTCGTCGAAAAAATACTTTATCGTACTATGGAGCCACTTTAATGTGCCTTGCTCTATGGGCAAGAGAAATAGCCTCCACATTATAATTTTGAGTTGGAAATTTTATGACGTTAAGCCACGTTCAAAATGGGTCGTCCATTTCATCAGTTTCGTTGTATTTTTTATAGTCAGTCACAGGAGAAAAAGTGGTAGGAAGTTCGCTAACCTCATTCGTGTCCAAAACACGATATTGCCAGCCATGCCGCTTTTCGTACTTGGATTCTACTAAGCCATTGCCTTGAGCAATCACAATCAATGCCCAAGCCTGGTGGTCGGTGCAGGCAAAAGTAGCTTTTACTAATTCTTCAAAAAGGCTTTTTGCTACCCAATTTCGATTAGCTATCAATTCAGGAATCCGCGATGGGCGCAAATGTTGCCGTTCTATCAGATTTGGAAATTTTAATTCATGTCTCGCTGCCATCTGTGTAAATTTTTAATAATTGATATGTTTTATTTACCCAACATTAAGTGCCAAGTGCAAAGTATCTGCTATCCATGATGTCGTTCCCAAGAGCTAACAAATTGTTCAAAATCTCGTACCACGTACACTTCGCCACCAGCTTGTTTCAACCCAGTCAAAAACTCGTGTTGTTCGTCCCGAATCACGTCTCGCCCAATTTTGATTTCACAGGCTATCCAACTTCCTGTATCCAACTTCCAACCAATTACATCCGCCACTCCTTTCACACTCGAAGGCACTTTGCGCCAGCACTTACGCAGACACGCTGACAATTTATCGGCATCCAATTTCCCGCGATGGTCTGCTATCAATTCTAATAGTCGTTTGATTGCTAACTCCACGTCGAATTGTCCGGTATTTTGTTGTCGCCACACATGGTAGCCACGCGCATTCAGAAAGGACACTACCACGCCAATCATCTCCGTTTCATTGCGCGGTTTAACTTGTTCCAATTGGAGTTGCATGACATTCCGTTTTATAAAAATTAATGTAATCTAATACCGCCAGCTGCCGCGCCACTACCTTTTGCCGAGCTACGAATCTATCTGCTAGAATCCCATTATCTAATTGCGTAATTATTTCCCGAATACTTCGCTTCTTGAACTCATTTGGTTCTGTCTGCAAGTCACCACCGAAAGAAGCCCGTACTATAGGTTTTGCCCGTTCCATCAATTCCAGTTTAGCCGCCCGATTAAGTATTATCAATTCTAAACCTTCTAAATACTCATACAATACTACCGGAATCAAGTCATAACGAGGAGCATCATTCCGTATGTAATATTCAATCTTGTCGGCACACCACTCCGCGTGTTCCATCAGCATTTCCGATTTGCGCGCCAGTTTTTCTGCCGCCGCAGCTATTTCTACCGCTTCTGCTTCTGCTTTACGGAGTTCACGCACTGCCTTTTCGCGGAATATTCCATACAGTTTTAATACTTCACCTAAACTACGAATCGTAAACTTGCCATAATAAGCTGATAAATCTATCTTGCCCAGCTTGCCAGCCGCAGCTAAGGAGAAAGCCTCTTTCAATTCCCCAATACCCAGATGAGCAAAATTTTTCAAAATAAACTCTACACAAGTCAACTGTAATTCATCATCTGTACTTAAATCCACACCGCAATAAATCCGAGTTACAAACTCAATGTCAGCCGTCAGAGAAGCCAAGACCTCAACCCGGTCCGACCGACGAAGTGATTTATTAATACCCGCAACAATTGCTGAAACAGAAGAAACTTCTACTTCACAAGCTGCCGCCAAATTTGTTAGCGAGTTGGGCAGTAAGACGAGCGACACGTTCCGCGTCTGCTCCGCGTATTTTGCTACCTGTGTCATACTGTAAATTTGTTTTTGATTTGACCAACTTATTTTTACTGGCATCATCCGTTATCCAGTTTGCTACGGTTGCTATCCAATTCACTTTCCAATTATCGTTATCGCTCCAATTCAAAGCTCGTTCGTAGTAATAATCCGTATCCGCCAATTCATAAGCTCGGTTCCTCGCAATCAATGCTGCTCGAAAACGCTCGCGTCCATCCGCCAGCAAAACAAACTCTGTGTCTCGAAAAAGGACTTTTGGCACTTTCTCGGATGGCTTTTGTTTTTTATTACTGGATTCGACCGTTGCAACCTCGCTCTCTTCCACTTTATCATTTTTCAATTTTTGAGCTGTAGTATTATTATTACTATACTTACTCTTATTACTTCTCTTACTATTTATAGAGAGAGAGGCAGTTTTTTTGTCACCGCAGGTGGATTTTCCGTTTACGGCGGACGTAATTATCTCACTATCAACATCTTGTAATAGTTCCACCGTAGGTGGATTTTCCAGCGACGGTTTTTCCACTTGTGGTAAGACCCTAATATCTTCGAGCCTTTCACCGTGAATGGATTTTCCGGCGACGGTTTTCCCGCTTGCGGTGAGCGCATAATAATAACTATCAAACCGACCCTTCGACCGGCATTCCGACATATTCACCAAACCCAGTGTTTTCAATTCTTGCAACGCCGCTTTTACTGCGTCGCGTCCGTCTGTACAATATTCAAGTATCTGCTGCAACGTCATCCGCCCTTGCCTCCGCAGCAGCCAAGTCATTCCTTGCGCTTTTAAGCTGATTTTCATAAGCGAATTGATTAAATACCCAATCCACGTAGGCAGCTGCCAACGCACTAATGAGCATCGGTGACTGCGACTCCATGATTGGACATTTGTTTGCGTACTTGAATCATACCGCGTGTGATGAGCATCCGCAAAAATGCGCTCATTGAAAATCGGACTCCCTCAGTATGTTCGTAATCGAGTCTTAAGCCCTCAACCTCAATAGCAAAGGCATTATCTGCATAGCAGTGCAAATCACGACGAGAAGTAGCCTCCACTTTTTCAAAATTTTTTAACTTCTTCATTGCGTAAAATTTGTTTTTTTAGTAAATTTGTGATTAATTAGAGCAAATATAGCGTATATTTACGCATTGCGCAAGTAACCCGCAATAAATATTTTCAATATGAGCAATGAGAAACCAAACCTTGAACAAGTCATCGAATTTCTTTCTGACAATGGTGTAAAAATCAAAGAGATGGAGGAGCGTACCGGATGGGACAGAATGGACTTTTACAACACCCGCAGGGGAAAGAACAAACACAAGCAACGTGAATTAGCACAAAAACTTACAGAAGCCTTTCCAGAAATACTGGAAAATGGTATTCCTCAACCCAAACAAAGTGGTGAACTCGAACGAAAATACTTCGAGGCACTGGAACGCGAAAATGAACTTTTAAGGCAATTAAATCAACGTGACTTGCAGGAAATCAAGGAACGATTAGCAGAACTCGAAAAACGTTTTCCAACATGAATCACTTTGTAGAAATTAGAGCAAAAATTAAGCAAGTAGAAAAGCTTGATCAGCTGTTCCTTGTAGAAACAAACAAAGAACGAAGAGACAAATTATTGAAGCGCCAGCGCCGAAAGATTCAAAAAATTAAAATATTACTCAATGCACTCAGCCTATGCTTATCTCCGCATTAGCACGGAAGATCAAAGTAATTTTTCTCTGGAAGCACAGGAAGAAATTATTAGAAAATACGCAGCGAGTCACAACTTCAACATCGTAAAAACATACACCGATGACGGTGTTTCCGCTAAAAACTTCGACCGTCCTGCATGGAAGAAGCTGGAAATTGATTTGTCCAAATCGAAGGGACAAATCAAGGCTATTATGGTCGCCAAATATGACCGCCTCATCCGCAATGCCGCCGAAGGTTTGACGCTATTAGAACGTTTCGAGATAAAGTTGCAAGTTCAAATTATTTCAACTGGTGAGAATTTGTACATTGACCCGCATAGTCCTTTCTACTTCAAAATTCGTGCAGATATGTTTGTCGGTGCAGAGTTTGAACGGCGTGTCATAGCAGACCGGACTAAAATGGGCATTTGGCAAGGCAAAAAACAAGGACGATATTTTACTACGGCACCTTTTGGTTATGTTAATGAGCGAGATGGCAATAATAAACCTATTATTGTTTTGCACACTGAAAGAGCGAAAACTGTAAAACAATTATTTGAACAAGTTGCCACAGGAATGGACTGGAAAGAAGCCGGACGTATCGCAAAGAAAAATGGATTCAATAACAAAGGCAAAGATGCTATTAAGCGCGTACTGAGCAATATTGTATATGCCGGAATTATTATTGTGCCAGCTTACGGGCGCGAACTAGCAACACAGGTAAAGGGTATCCACGAACCGATTATTTCGGAGGAAGTTTTTTATTGGGTACAAGCAATGATAGATGGAAAACCGCAACCTAAAATGAAGGACCGAGAGGAATTTCCCTTGCGTGGAGTGCTGCACTGTCAGCAATGTAACAACTTACTTACAGCTGGACTTTCTAGAGGGCGACATGGTGGCTTGTTTCCCTATTACCGCTGTCGCAAGTGTAAGGGTGAAAACTATAATGCTAATAAGGTTCATGATATCTTAACTGAAGTACTACAACAATTGTCTTTAGCACCTGAACAAATACAGAAAGACCGCGAGACTGCAGAACAACAAATGGAACAAAGGCTTGCAACACGTGCGCATAAAGTGAAAAGATTGGAGATAGAAATTCAGGAAATGGAATCCAAAATAGAGCAATCCGAAGAAAAATATATCACCGGCAAAATAGAAGAAATCACTTATCGCAAATTTACCGACCGATGGAAAAGAGACCTCTCTGGGAAAAGGATAGAACTAGAACAAGCTAGTAGCGATGAGCGCGGATACTGGAAATTATTTTATGAAAACTTAAGTCTATTATCAGATATTTCAGGACTCTTCAACAAGTCAACAATTGAAAATAAACAACGCATTATACGGATGGGGTTCGCGCACCCCCTACATATCACCTCCCAAGGGTTGCGAACCCCTGCTATCAACCCAATTTTACACCGCGAATCATTGATAATCAGCAACTTACAAATAACTAAAAGTCAAAAAAATAGGGAATCTTTGAATGATTCCCCATCCGGTGCCCGGAGCGGGACTTGAACCCGCACAAGCCTTTCAGCTTACAGGATTTTAAGTCCTGCGTGTCTACCGTTTCACCACCCGGGCGAAAATGTATGACGTTTGGAAGTTTGAGGTTTCTCTCAATACTTAATTCCTCCATACGTTATTGCAAAAATAAAAAAAGGCGTGAGCTTTTTCACACCTTTTTTGGAGCGGATAACGAGACTCGAACTCGTGACCCCGACCTTGGCAAGGTCGTGCTCTACCAACTGAGCTACATCCGCTTCTTTATCCAACTTGGCTTTTTTCGTTGGCGGACACAAATATAGGGCGACTTTTAGTTATAATGCAATACTTGTGCCGAATTTTTTTTCAATTTTTTTAAGACGGGACAGGTTTTCGAAAACCTGTCCCGTCTTAAAACGGAATTTCCAACCCAAAAAGTTCCTGAAATAAAACGAGCCGCTCGAAAAAATCGAGCGGCTCCTTATTTTCTATTATCCAAAAAAATTATGGATTGGGTTCAACTAATTTATTGACAGTCAACTCGCCAGTTGGAATGGGCCAAATGTATTCAGATTGAGTTGGATTGATTGCGTTCACGTTTGCTTTACCAGGAATTGGCAATAATAAACGAGTAACATCCAAAGAACGGAAACCTTCCCCTAACAACTCAATGCGACGCTCCCGCAAGATAGCCGTGATCAATGCTGGAGCATCCGCAAAATCAGCAGGCGCAAAAGTGATAGAAGGATCGGAGCGTCTATGCACTGCGTTTAACAAATCAAGCGCACGCTGGTCAATACCAGTAGTGCGAGCAATGGCTTCTGACAGATTGAGCAAAACCTCTGCGTACCGAATCACCGGTGCGTAATCCAAATGTTGAGGTCCTAATGGGAACTTATTCAAATATGGCTTGGCGGTAGCGGTAGCCCGGAAAATAAATTTGCGACGTGCATCTGTAGACTTAAAGTTAATGGTATCGCCGATGATCCCTGCTGGATTCAAAGAAAAGTCACCAATACCGCGTGGACCTGGATTGTAATAGCTACCTAAACCATTCTGTGTACCAGGCAAGTTATTTTCTGTAAATGGCATAGAGAAAATGCTTTCTGTAGTTGTAAATGGCGTTTTGAATACATTGGTAATATCAGCTTGCAATTCGTGGGCTACACCCGTTGCTGCTTTGAACGGAGCGGCTGCGGGAACAATCTTGTTTGCCTCAGTAATGACATCGGCGTAGCGACCCATGTGTAAGTAGATTCTGGTTTTGAATGCTATCGCTGTGTTGCGGTGAGCGCGTGTTGTATTCAAAAAGGCACTGCTGTAATTGAGTGGCAAGTTCTGCTCGGCAAAATTCAAATCATCCAAAATTTGGGCATACACCTGCGCGACCGTTGCTCTCGCTAAATCATTATCTCCAGGACCGGTTTGTGCAGTGATGCGTAGAGGCACACCGAGTTTAGAGCCGTTGCCATCAGCAAAAGGACGAGCATAGAGGGAGAGCAAACTGAAGTAAGAAACCGCGCGAATCAATCGGGCTTCTCCCAAGTAATTTGCAGCCAGTTTATCATCTTTCAAGATTGCTTTATTTGCTTCTACACCTGCTAAAAATACGTTGGCACGGTTGATGGTTAAATAAGCTGCATTCCAAAAGTTATTCACTTCGTTGGTAGAAGCCACCAGTGTGTGATTCCAGGTTTGCAGACCGGTTACACCATTGGTTGTTTCATTCAAAAACTCTTCGCCACGAATGTCTTGATACACTAAAAAGCGACCGCCATAAAAGTTACCAACCTTCATCGTAGCATACAAACCATTGACTTGCTGCTTGATACGGTCGGGTGTATCAAAAGCATTCAAATCAGAAATGGCGGTTTGTGGGACCGGATCTAACAATTCTTCCTGACAGGAAGTGATAAAAAGCCCTGCAAATGCCAAGAGTAGGAGGGCGATAATTTTATTAAAATATATTTTGTTTTTCATATTTAATTACTGTTTGACAAAAGTTATTTATAACTATAAGTGTCCCTTGCGGCTTAATTTCAACACATAGACACATAGTTCACATAGTTCACATAGCTATGGTTTCTATGTGTCTACTGTGCTAAAAATTTAATTAAAATCCAAGATTCAGACCAACGGTGAACGTACGCGCCATCGGCACCGAGTTACGGTCAACGCCTGGTGAAAGATTGCTGTTACCGTTAGAAGATACTTCCGGGTCGGTGCCGGTATAGTCCGTAAACAAGAAAGCGTTATTGACGCTACCATAAATACGCGCATTAGTAATACCTGCTTTGCGCGTAAAAGTGTTGGGCAGGGTATAACCTAATACCACGTTGCGAATGCGCAAGAAATCTCCTTTTTCAATATTTTCTGAAATCGGGAAAGAAGAGCCGTTGGATATGTTATCACCAAAAACAACGCGTGGGATGTTGGTCACATCGCCTTCTTGCTGCCAGCGGTTGAGTATATCGTCATGGTTATTCCAGAAGCGTTGGTCGCGCAAACCTGCTTTTGTACCATTGTATATATAATTTCCGCCAGCATATTGCACTTGAACGTTCACATCAATGCCCATAAAACGAACGGTGTTGTCCCAAGCACCATACCATTTTGGAAGGGTTGGGCCGTACACACGCGCATCCGTAGCGGCGGTGATAGCAGGGGCAGTGGTGCCATCCAGAAAAGTCCAGCGAGATTGACCTGCTGCTGGTACGTGGATGTACTGTACTTGTTGGTCTTTTGCATTGATATAAATACGACGTCCGTTTGCTGGATTCACCCCTGCGGTAGGCACTACATATAAGCTACCTACGGACTCACCCACGCGGGTAATGTTGGCAGATTCCAAACCACCGGTTGCTCCAATAATGTCAGCATTGCCCTGTGCTAATTCTAAGATTTCATTTTCTGTGAAACTGATGTTGAAATTGGAAGTCCAAGTCACTTTCGCACCTCTGATAATCGTACCATTCAGACCAATTTCAAGTCCTGTGTTTTGCATTGAGCCAATGTTGGTTGCAATTGTGTTGGTCGGAATACCCTTAGAAGGTGCTTGTGGTGCGTTGAGAATCAAGCCATCTACTAAGTTTTCAAAATAAGTCACTTCCCCTTGCAGGCGGTCATTGAATAAACCAAAGTTGATACCAATATCGGTCTTTTTGCTGGTTTCCCAAGATAACAGCGCGTTACCAACCTGATTGAACACCAAAGTAGCATCTGGACCGTATAAACCTGAACCATATAATGACAACGACGCAAAATCATCTACGCCATTGAAATTGCCCACTTCACCATAGCTACCGCGCAGGCGGAAGTAAGTGAACGTATTGCCAATCGAGTTTTTCCAAAAGTTCTCTTCTGAAATGGCATAGCCTGCAGAAGCACCCCAGAACGTACCTTGTTTTTTACCGGGCGCGAATGCAGAGTATTCATCCGAGCGAATGTTGAAGGAAAGCTGATATTTGCTCTTGAAATTATAGTTGATACGACCAAAATAAGACAACAAATAGTTTTCACCCTGAAAGTTGTTGGCTGGGACAATCGTTGTATAATTACCTTGAAAAGATTCAAAGAAAGGATCTGCTATAATGGTACGGTTGGCACCCCAGCGGTTGGTTTTTGTATATTGTTGCTCATTTCCTACCAAGAAAGCAAAATTGTGCTTCTCAGCAAGCGTAAGGTCATAGTTCAAAATATTTTGCCAGTTCCAGCGCTCGCTTTTACGTTGGGTATTGGTCGCAGAACCGCCGGAGAAACCGTCGCCATGTACCGGTGATGCAAAAGAAATATCTTCCACATTGATGTTGTCAATACCATATTGCGTACGGAAATAAAGACCTTTGAAAAGATTGACCTGACCGTACACAGCAGCCTGAATCTGACCGGACTCTGAAGTAAAGGTATTCAAATCCAGAATAGGTGCCGGATTGGTAAAGCCAGATTGAACCAAGTTTTTGCCTCTGCCAATTGAGTTGTCGCTACGGATGTTGTAGGAACCATCTGCATTTAATGGGGACACGTTTGGCGATGTTACTAAAGGAATACGACCCAAGCCGGAGGTATTGAAAGAACTACCTGCAAGAGACCCAGTGTTTGGGGCAGAGTTGAGATTGGTGGAATAACCAATATTCGTACCTAAAGATAAGTATTTACTAACTTTATGGTCTAAGTTGAAACGACCCGACAGTCGCTCAAAGTCATTTCGCTTGATCATGCCCTCCTGATTGGTGTAACCCAATGACAAATAGTAAGTTGTGGCATCGCTACCACCAGAGAAATTCAAGGTGTGGTTTTGAGAGAAACCAGTACGAAACACTTCATCATACCAATCCGTATCCACTGCTTGTCCATTGATTTCATCTGCAAAGAATTGATCTGGCAGGTTTGCGTTGCGAGAAGCTTCATTTTTCAAAGTGATGTATTCAGAAGCATTCAACAAATCGAAAAGACGTGCAGGCTGCGTCCAACCTGCCCAAGCATCATAGCTTACTTTGGTTTTGCCTTGCTTACCGCGTTTGGTCGTGATAAGCACTACTCCTGCGCTGGCACGTGAGCCATAGATTGCGGCAGCAGAAGCGTCTTTTAGGATGTCAATACTTTCAATGTCTGCTGGATTTAAGTTCGAGAGTGGGTTGTTTGCAGCAGAGTTTACCGAAACATCACCAGAATAAGTAGGTACGCCATCAATCACAATGAGTGGAAAAGAGCTCAAATTGATGGAGCTAATTCCACGCACTCGGAAAACAGGCGGATTGTTCAACACCCCGTTTGGAATATTCACACTTACACCTGCCGCTCTACCTTGTAGTGCTTGGTCGAAACTCTGCACTGCCAAATTGGAAATATCTTCCGCTTTGATGGTCGCAATATTGCCCGTTACATTCCGCTTTTGCTGTGTACCGTAGCCAACTACCACTACCTCGTCCAAGCCAACCGTGGATGTTTCGAGGGAGACATTAAAAGTGCTTGAAGTGCCAATCGTTAGTTCTTGCGTTACATAGCCGGTGTAGCTGATGACCAAAGTAGTAGCGTCGTCTGGCGCGTTGAGCGAAAAACTGCCGTTCACATCTGTGACCGTACCTACCGAAGTGCCTTTTACCAAAACAGTAGCACCGATAAGGCTTTCGTTGTTCTCGTCAATTACCGTTCCGCTTAGTGTTCGTTGCGCCATCGCCATGGCAGTGCAGAACAGGAGCGCTGACAAACTTAATAGAAGTTTTTTCATAATCATTAGTAATTAATAATTTGGTTAAGAAATACCAATCAGGGCTTTTCTTGAAAAGAGAGAGAACCCTGCTACCGTCCACAAGCAGATGCGGACGTAGGTCTTTTGGTCTTGGGATGATTGGTCGTTTACAAAAGTAACGATTGCTAAAAATCGCTTGATTTACTATTTTTTGATTAGCAAAATTAGATGAATGTTGAAAAATATAGGTCGCTTTTGGGGTTTAAATGCCGATTTTTAAGCATTTTCTTTATTCTGACAATAGGTTACAAACTTGTTTTTGAATACGAACAAAAGTTTGTTTGTAAACGAGTAATTCCACATTTGCAACAAAACGCAAAGCACCTCAAAAGCGCTGCTTCTAAGATGCTATTCGGATAATTTATT
>Ga0163155_10002793_pt1 | contig 19234 bp, 14 predicted proteins | sample OliLakLV19SP4G1_FD_148611 | JGI IMG/M metagenome (GOLD analysis project Ga0163155, IMG submission 148611) | Freshwater microbial mat bacterial communities from Lake Vanda, McMurdo Dry Valleys, Antarctica - Oligotrophic Lake LV.19.SP4.G1 | ecosystem: Environmental > Aquatic > Freshwater > Lake >... | reverse complement strand
AGTGCGACTACGACCTCGCCGGGCTGCGCACGGGCAAGTGCCCCGAGTGTGGCGCGGCGGTTGACATCGCCTCCAAGTCGTGAGTGCTCCCGCGACACCCGTCGCTCGCGCTCCGGGCTCTGACACCTTTCGCTCTTCGCGCCTTTCGCGGCCTTCGCGTTGAACTCCTTGTCCCCCCCCTTCTCTGCGCTCTCTGCGCATTCTCTGAGTCCTCTGCGTACCTGCCTTGACGTTGGTCGCTACGCCCCCCGCTCACCCCGCAGCGACTGCGCGATCGACACCTCGTGCAGCCGCATGCTCAGCTTGTCCAGCGCTTCCTTGCCGCGCTGCAGCTCGTTGGCATCAACCGCGCGCCAGTCCCCCTCCGCCGCGGCTATCTGCGCTTTGAGCTTTGAGATGTGAGCCTTCAGTTCTTCCAGATACTCCGCATCGAGCTGTGATCCTGCCGCCGCGCTCCCACCACCGTTCGCCGCTTTCTCCACTCCCCCCACGCGGGCAAGTGCCTGCTCGATCCAGTGTACATCGAGCTTCGAGTTCGTCACCAGATCGGCGATGCGGTGCCGCGTCATATCCTCGCGCGCAAACGTCACACTCTCGCGCTCGATGCGTTCGACCTCTTCCCGCGTCAGGCCGTGGTTCGGCACAATCTGCAGCGCTGCCCGCTTGCCGCTGCGCCGCTCCACCGCGCTCACGCTCAACACGCCGTTGGCATCGACCAGGAACGCAACCTCAAGCTGCGGGATGCCCGCGGGCATCGGCGGCAGGCCGCTCAAGTGAAACTCCCCCAGCGAGCGGCAGTCGCCCGCCATCTCGCGCTCCCCTTGTAGCACGTGCAGCTTGATCGAAGTCTGGCCATCGACGCTCGTGCTGAACATCTCTGTCGCGCGTGCGGGCACGGTCGAGTTCCGCATGATCAGCTTGGCAACGCCCCCGCCGCGGGTCTCGATGCCCAGCGACAGCGGCAGCACGTCGAGCAACAGGCTTGCCCCGCCGTGCCACTGGACACGGTTCCCCGAAGGGGAGCCGCTGGCCAGTGTGCCTTGGTTCTTTCTTGCCAGAACCCCCGCCTGCACCGCCGCGCCCAGCGCAACGACCTGATCCGGATCCAGCGCGGTGTACGGCGGGAGCCCAAACACTTCTTCAACCCGTCTCCGCACCAGCGGCATCCGCGTCGCGCCGCCCACCAGCACCACGCACGCAGGCTTCGTCTCGCCCGCGGCCTCCATCTGCCGCTGCGCATCCCGCAGCGCACGCTTGCAGCACTCGATCGACCGCTCCACCAGCGGCGCAACCACTGCCTCAAACTCGGCGCGGGTGATTGTGCGGTCGTAGACCGCGCCGCCCCCAAGGTCGATGCGCACACTCGCGCGCTCCTCGCTCGACAGCTTGATCTTCACCTGCTCGGCGAACTGCCGCAGCGCAACCCTGGTCTCGGGGTCGAACTCGTGTAGCTTCGCTGTCCTTACCTCTGAACTTGCTCCTTCTCCGCCTCTCTCTGTGCGCTCTGTGTCCGCCTCTGTGCCCTCTGTGGACCTGCCTTCAAAGCGCGTCCCTGCACCCTCGGCCCGCCCCAGCATCTCCCGTATCTCCCGCGTAAACATCGCCACCAGCGCGTGATCGAAGTCATCGCCCCCAAGGTGCGTATCGCCCGCGGTCGAAAGCACCTGGAAAATGTCCGCACCAACCGCGCCGGCTCCATCCCCATCCGCACCGCCCGTTCGCTCCGCAGGCGTCAGCCTCAGCACGCTCACATCAAATGTCCCGCCCCCAAGGTCATACACAACCACCACCTGCGGCGCGGCGGCGTTCACGCCAAGCCCATATGCCAGCGCGGCCGCGGTCGGCTCATTGACAATCCGCACCACCTCCAGCCCGGCCAGCCGCCCGGCATCGCGCGTCGCCTGACGCTGCGCATCATCGAAGTATGCCGGCACCGTCACCACCGCCTTGCGAACCTCAACCCCAAGCGCCTTGCTCGCCTGCTCCTTCAGCCGTCGCAGGATGATCGCGCTCACCTCTTGCGGCGAGATGACCTTGCCCGGCGCACCACCAACTCCCGGCAGCTCCACCCGCGCGGTCTGGTGCTCACCCTCCACCACCTTGAACGACAGGTACGGAGCGTCCGCCGCGGCGTCCTTCACGCTCCGCCCCATCAGCCGCTTCACGCTCGAGACTGTCCGCTCAGGATACCGCACCGCTTCCGCGCGGGCCTCTTGCCCGATCGCCTCGACGCGACCCGTGCCCGCGGCATCGAACCGCACCACGCTCGGCAACATCGCGCGGCCCTGCTCATCTGCCAGAATCCGCGGCCGCGCAGCTTCTGTCCCCGCGCCCCACCCCGCCACCGCGACCAGGCTGTTGGTCGTGCCAAGGTCGATCCCGACGATCGGTTCGGGTCCGGCAGAAGTTGCTCTTTGATCAGTCATCAACAGACCGTAGCGCGACAAGTGGCCTACTTCACCACCATCTCCAGCAGCCACGGCCCCAAGAGCCACATGAACGCGATGATCACCACCGCGCACACGACATCCAGCAGGATTCCCGCCCGCATCATCTGAGGAATGGTGATCTTCCCCGTCGCAAACACAATGGCATTCGGCGGCGTCGCCACCGGCAGCATGAACCCGCACGTCGCCGCCAGCGCCGCCGTCACCATCAGCAGCATCGGGTCGATGCCCATCACCGGGCCCACCGCCGCGAGCACCGGCATGAGCGCCGCCGCGATCGCCGTGTTGCTCGCCAGTTCGCTCAGAGCGATCACCCCCACCACAAGCACGCCCAGCACCAGCAGCAGCGGCAACCCCCCCAGCGCGCCAAACAGCGATCCGAGATACTTGTCGCACTCCGTGGCGCTCATCGCCGCGGCCAGACTCAAGCCGCCGCCGAAGAGAACCAGCACGCCCCACGGCAGCCTCTCGGCATCTTCCCACGTGATCGCACACTTCCGCTCCCGCACGTTGACGGGGATCACAAACAGCAGCACCGCCGCACCGATCGCGATTCCCGCATCGGTAATGCGAGGCACCAGCTCGCCATGGCTGTCCTCCATCATCAGCCCCAGCCCGCGGCACAGCGGCACGCGGAACAGCCACCACACGACCGCCAGCAGAAACACGCCCAGCACCACCCACTCCGCCGGCGACATGCGTCCAAGCTCCCGGCGCTCCGTGGCGATCAGCTCCGCACCACCCTCGATGCGTGCACCGCGCACCGGGTGCAGCACGCGCGTCAGCAGCAGCCATGCCGCGGGAAGCAGGATGACGGCCAGCGGCACGCCGATCTTCATCCAGTCGGCAAACGCGATCTGCTTGCCCAGCAGTCGCTGCGCGCCCTGCATCAGCACGCCGTTGGGCGGTGTGCCGATCGGCGTGCCCAGCCCGCCGATGCTCGCGGCATAGGCAATCCCCAGCAGCATGCACAGGCTGAATCGCTCGACATCCTGCGGGGTCCAGGCGTGACCGCCGCGCTTCTCCGCGAGCAGCCGCTCGGTCATCACCACCACGCTCGTCGCGATCGGCAGCATCATGATTGTCGTCGCCGTGTTCGACACCCACATGCTCATGAACGCCGTTGCCGCCATCACCCCGCCGACCATCATCGATGGCCGCGTGCCAACGACCGATAACGTGCCCAGCGCAATCCGCTTGTGAAGCCCGCTCCGCTCCATCGAGATGCCGAGAACGAAGCCGCCCAGAAACAGGAAAATGATCTCATCGCCGTACGGCGCCGCCGCGGCCCTGGTTGTCGTGATGCCCAGCACCGGAAACAGAACCAGCGGAAGCAGCGCGGTCGCGCTGACAGGAATTGCTTCGGTAATCCACCACACCGCCATCCACGCCGCGACAGCCAGACAGCGACGGCCCGATTCAGAAAGCACCACTCTGGCAACGTCAGAAGGGGCTTCCCCTCCCGCTTCCCAACCCAAATCCGAACCCGTCGCGGGTCCGATTAGTAGATACAGAAGGCCTGCGAGAGCGGGACCGGCAACCAATCCGGTCCGTTGCACGAACAGCATCGCAGAAGACTTGTTGGTGGCGGGTTCTCCGAGCATCGCAAGCGTCCAGCCGACACCCCCGCTTTGGCGGTTTGCCGGTGTGGGAGCTTACCGCCCTCGGTTATCTGACCAAAGTCCGTATCCCGGAAGGCCGAATAGTCGATGACGATGACGCGGAATGTTCCGGACTTTGAGGAGTTGATTCCATGAGGCTTTACATTGTCAGGCACGCCAAGGCCGCGGACCTGCCGCTGGCAACCCAATGCTGCGGCACGAAGCCATCGTGCTGCTCACCTTCCGCGGCGGACTTCGACCGCCCTCTCACCGATCGCGGCCGCTTCCAGGCCAACTTCCTCGGCCGCTGGATCAAGACCGCGGATCGCAAGCCAACCCTCATCCTCGCCAGCGCGGCCGTCCGCGCTCAGGAAACAGCAGCTTACCTGCGCGACGGCGCCGCCTGCGAGCTTCGCACCGTTGGCCAGCTCGCGGTGGATCGCCCCGTGAGCGAGGCGCTCGAGCTCATCCAGGCCTTCGCCAACATCAAGGAACTGATGCTCGTCGGCCATAACCCACAGCTCGGCGAGCTGCTCGGCGTGCTGGCGTGCGGCCTGCCGCCCCAGCAGCTCACCATGCGCACCGGCGACCTCGTCGGCCTCGACATCCGCGCCACCGATCCTGTCGGCTCCGCGAAGATCGTCGAGCGGCAGCGCCTCGATGAGAATGCCGCGCTCGACGAATCCATGATCGAAGCAACCATCATCGATTCTCGTACCAGGCCAGCACGCACCCGCTGAACCACCTTTGGTGACCCGGTACTCCGCGCCGAGACAGTTCAGCGTCACTCCCTCGCCGCGGCCTTCCGCGCGATCTCAATCGCAAGGTCGATTGCAAGTTCGATCGCCGCGCGCATCGACGCCGCATCCGCGAGGTTCTTCCCCGCAATGTCGAACGCCGTGCCGTGCGCAGGCGATGTCCGCACAATCGGCCCGTGCGCGCCGCGCAGCCCCACCGTCGTGTTGACCGTCTTCTCGCGATCCAGCAGCTTCACCGGGATCAGCCCCTGATCGTGATACATCGCCACCACCGCATCAAACTTCTGCTTCGCCGCGGCGAGAAACACAGAATCTCCCGGTAGCGGTCCAACGGCATCGATCCCCGCCCGCACCGCGAGCGCGATCGCCGGCGCGATGATCCGCTGCTCTTCATCCCCCATCAGCCCGTGCTCACCCGCGTGCGGGTTCAACCCGCACACCGCGATCCGCGGCCGCCCGCCCCCCCCCGCGCTGGTGCGCACCATCTCCATGCACGCCTGGTGCGTCAGCTCGATCGCATCAAACACGCGCCCGATGCTCAGCAGTTCCGGCACACTCGCCAGCGGCACGTGCACCGTCGCCAGCGACACCACCAGCACCGGGCCGACGAACAGCATCGCAAACCGTTTGCTGCCGCATCGCGCCGCCAGCAGTTCGGTATGCCCCGGAAACTTCTTCGCCGGCGCGCCCGCCAGATTCCACGCCTCTTTGGCGATCGGCGCCGTCACGATCGCCGCGGCCGCACGCGGATCATCCTTCCGCAGCATCGCGCACGCGAGCGCATCCTCCACCCACCGAAAGCTCGCCGCGCCCCCCGCTTTCGTCGGACCGGGAATCGCCTCCAGCAGCGATTCATCCAGCGCAACGCCGCTCTCTTCAAGCACCACGACATCGTGATGAAGACACGCCAGAGGAACACCCGACGCCGATGTCAATCCCTCCGCCGCCACATATCCAGCCCGCCACCAATAGGGTTCGATCCCCGCGTGCTGCGCGGCACGATGCATCGCATATGCCCAGCCAAACACCCGGAAGCGCGCCCGTGACCGAAGGCGCCGATCCGCCAGGGCCTTCACCGTGATCTCCGGTCCGATGCCCAGCGGGTCCCCCATCGACACCGCGATCACGGGCCGCGGATCGCTGACTGCGCCGGGTTCAGTTGAAGGAGCGGGGCCCATTCCCAAAGGGTAGAAGCCGCTGTGACACCACCAAGCCTTGAGTCGCCCATCGTCCGAGAACACGCGAAGTTCTTCCGGACATACAACCCCCGGCGGCTCAGCCGATACCAGTGATCCCACCCCCCGCCTGGCCATATGGTTTGACAGGAGCCCGAGAAATGACCCAGCCCGCGATAATTCGTATGCTCACCGTGTCCGTCGCCGCCGCCGTGTTCTGCGCGGGAGGGTGTGCACCCCGGGACGGCTCCAAGCCCGAGCCCGCAGCGACCGCCCAGCAGCCCGCACCGGTGGTCTCGCAGGCTGAGAAGCCAACTCCCGATCCCGCTCCATCCGCGTCTTCACCCGCGGAGATGAAGGGCCTTGACTCCTCCCCGCCCCTCTCGCGGACAGATATGGGCACGGGCCTGGTCATCGAAGAGCTGAAAATGGGAAGCGGCGAGATTGTCTGGCCCGGCAGCCGCGTGCGATTGAACATCCGCGGCTGGTCCGTCGCGACCGGCGCCATGTACTGGGATACCACGACACAAGGCGGGCCCCGTGTGGTTGCGCTCGCCACCGCAATGAAAGGCATGCGCGACGGCATCCCCGGAATGCGTGTCGGTGGAAAGCGGCGAATCTCAGTTCCACCGGATATGGCCTACGGGTTTCGCGAAGTGAAGAACGAGGAGAACGTGGTGGTCGTTCCGCTTGCGACTCCCATCAAGCTCGAGATCGAGGTCCTTGAAGTCCTGACGAAAGTCAAGATCGACGACCCGGCCGCCACGCCGGCGGATGACCGCACAGGGTCCGCGCCGGCTCCGCAGTAACCTTCACTGCTTGCTGACAGGCACGGGCCAGTGCTCAGGCGGCACCATCCGCATGTTGCCCGTGCCGTCGCGCTCTGCACGGATATCCGGCCGCACGCCGATCGCCTTCATGCCGTACGGGCCAGGCGGATTGATCTCGAACCAATACTGCACAACCCGCTTGAAGCCAGCCCCCAGCGGCTCCGCCTGAATGCGGACAATCGACTCCGACGGCGAAGCAAACCCGACCGATTCGTCGAGTTGAAGCGTGAGCTTGTCGCCCGGATCAACGTCATACACCTCGCTCGGCGTGAGGGTCGAAGGATCCATTGCCGTTTCGCGCGGACCGCTCCAAAATCGCACTCGAAGCACCGTATCCGTGTCGTTCTTCAGCCAGGCGCGGCTCGGGTCCCCACACCCGCCAAGGCCCACCAGCACGCCGCTCACGCACGCCCACAACCACTTCGAGCGCGTTGATGCTGTCACTTGGGTGTCCTTGCCTCGGGTCCGCCAGAAGCCCGCGGATCCGCCGGCGGGACATTCCGCTCCGGCAGCACCTCGACCTCCTCGACAACCGTCCGCCGAAGGATAACCCGCTGGCCGTCGGCCGTGGTTGCCTCTCGCTCGGTGGTCTCTTCTCGCACAACGGTTCGGTCGCGGGCAGCCGGCCGCGCCGGGTCCGCGGCGATCCCGCGGGCAATGTGCCCGACAAACTCCCCCAGTGATCGCATCAGGCCCTTGGGCTCTTCAGCCATGCCTCAAGCATGGACCGTCCGCGCGCCAGCTTCAAGCGTCGCGGACCAGCACCCGCACATTCTCGCGGCCCTCGAGCGGCTCGGCCCCGGCCCCGCCCCTCCCCCGCAAGCCCGCAAACCACAGCCGGAGTCGAATGATCCCGACTCCCACGACCACCAGCAGGAGCGCAAAGAGCATGAGCGGCAAAAGCAGCAGGAAGATCACCAGCCCCAGCAGCGATGCCACCGCCATCACCACGCGCAGCTTCCATACGGGAATCCGCTGCGGAACCGCGCCCGCCTGAACAGAGTCGAACATGCCGCTCGGGAACGTTCCCATGCACGATCCTACGGAATCCGCGCGCCCCTCGTGCGGGATCGGCGGACACGCTTTCCAAAAAACAAGGACCCTTCGGTTTACGCCGAAGGGTACTTGACGGGACGAGCGGGTCCCGGTTGGTTTGTGGACGCGATAAGCCGCGTCGAAGGCCTCAGCAGACTTGCCGGGCGTCGCAATCACCTGTCGTCGACGAAAAGAAATCCCCAACGACCCTCGCGCGGCCCGCTTCATTGCCTGCTTAAGTCAAGAGATTACATCGGTTTACAATCTACACAAGATCCGGGTATGTATTTCGTACCCGATTCTGGCTATAAGATGCCACCGCCCGCTTTTATGGGACCATTCCGCCTCTCGCTTCACCAGGCCAAGGGGCCCTGCCCGCTCGCCAACCACGCGATTCGCCCACCACTTCCGGTAGGTCTGTCTGGCAAAGGGTGACTATCTTCACAGGGGGCATGGGGGTGAGCCGTGGGGGGTGGGCTGAGCCCACGGACCGTCTGGAGATTCTGATGTTCAAGTCCGCTGCATCGTGCGCATTGTCCGCTTCTCTCCTGGCAGCCATTCCCGGAACTGTCTGGGGCCAGGCCGCCGCGCCCAATGACCGGACCGGGGGCATCCTGGTCGGAGACCTCACACTCGACACCGTGTATCTCGTGCGCGATGCGGATGGGGATGGTGTCGCCGATTCTGCGACCGTGTTCTTCGGAGCTGGAAACGAGTCCGGAATCGCCGCGCCTACCGGCACGGTCTTTGCAATATTCCAGGCCGCCGACCGCACGGTGTACATCTCCGATGGCGACAACGATGCGGTCTACGCCGTTCGCGACAACAACGCCGACGGAGACGCGATGGATGCGGGCGAAGCCCGCGTGTGGATCCGCGGCGGACTCTTCAACTTCCTCAACTTTACGATCGAAACACCAAACGGCTTGGCGGGCTCCGCCGGAGCAATCTTCATCGCCAACGCGGGCATCGGCACATTCGGGCAGGATGCGATCTATCGCACCATCGACCTCAACGGTGATGGCGATGCCGATGACGAGAACGAATGCTCGATCTGGTTCGATGCGCTTGCCAACGTGCCCAACTCCAATCCATTCGACCTCTGCTTTGTGAACGACACCGCCTACTTCGCCGACCTTCGCGGCAGCACGGCCGATGCCATTATCAGCCTGCGCGACGGCGACGCGAGCGGACAGGTCGGACCCGACGAGTTTGGCTTCTTCCTTCTCGATGGGGATCAGGGCGCCGCCTGCGATCTCTCCTGCATCACCGATGGCACGGATCTGTTCGTGCACAATCAGACCGGCGTCCAGAGCGTCTATCGCCTGCGCGACATCGATTCGAGCGGGACTATTGATGCCGCGGGCGAATCCACCATGATCTGGACCGAGGCCGCCCTACCGCCGGGCTCGGTGCTGCAAACCTCGTTTGCTATCGCGCACGGCCCGATCGCACCGGTAACCACCATGGCGATCTCCAGCCACGGGACCGCCGCTCAGGATGCAATCTACCTGCTCCGCGATTTCTCCGGCGATGGCGACTTCCTCGATGACGGCGAGACAACCGCCTTCATCACCGGCGTGGCGGAGGATGGCGTCTTCCCCGAGAACATCCGGTCCATGTGCTTCTACGCGCCGGTCTGCCGCGGCGACTTCGATCGCAGCGGACAGAAGGGTGTGCCCGACATCTTCGCATTCCTCAGCGCGTGGTTCGCCGGAAGCCCCGAAGCCGATGTCGATGGTGTCCCCGGAGTGACGGTGCCGGACATCTTTGCCTTCTTATCCATTTGGTTCGGGCCCTGCTGACCTCTCGTCGAGTTCACACCTATCCCAAACCAAACGGACTCGAGCGCCGCGGCTTCGCGCTGTTTGAAGGCTGTCGCCATGTACCGGTGAAGCTTGCGATTGCGAGCAGACCGACTCAGCACGAATACTTGTTTTTTCACAGGATCGAGTAGACTGGTGGTTGAGTTGACATCACAGCCGCAACCCCGGCGTCCCGGCCATCTTCGCATTCCTGTCCATCTGGTTCGCAACGGGCACCGGCCCCTGCACGCCCTAAGCTTCCTTGAAGTTCCCCCGCCCCGGGTTAGCGCCCGCGGCGGGCTTTCCCACTTCCGGTCACCTTGATGTGAGAGGAATGAGCTTCAACCACCTGCTGTCTTTGTTGCTGTCCGCCGCGCTCGCGGCCGATATCTGCTGCGCTTCGTCCCCGGAACATCAGGCCCCCGCGGTCCTGCCGTCGCCGATCGACGAACCCCCCGTCAACACTGCGCCCATCCCGGCGACCGCTCGATCGAGCATCCCCGGTGCGCCCGGGACGCGTGGGCCGATCGGCCAGATTCTCTTTGATTCCATCTCCGGCTGCACAACGCTCCGCAGCTACGGAAGCGGACCCACGGCGATCCTTGATGATTTTTCATTCTTCCCCGGTCCCGCGGCGACCGCCGGCGCCGTGGTCTCGGGCATGGATTTCTACATCCGCACATGGGGACCGCGCGAACGCATCACCGTCCGCCTCTCCTTCTACAACCGCATCAACCCCGACGGCGAGGGCGAGCCCGCACTCGTGCAGCACGACCTGGTCACGCAGCAGTTCCTGGTGATCGAAAATACCTCGGTGAACCTTGCTTCCCCACCCGGTTCATACCTCATCTCGACATCGCTCACACCTTTCGTGCTGCACGCTCCGGAGTTTGCCCTCGAGATCGCATACGTCGATGACGACGGCGAGATCCTGACCAACGGCCCGCTCAGCACCGTGTTCCCAGGCAACCCCTGCGTCTTGATCCAGCCCGTGATCGGGTCAAGCCAGGAAGTCTTCTGGATCGACAACGACTCCGGCAACCTCTCCGGCGACGGCATCCGCTACGAACCTGCCGATCCGTCAACGCCGGGCGACCAGGGCGATGCGCTCATGTGGGGCGGCGCAACGCCCGCGGATAATGTGCTCGCCATCCGCCTCCGCGGCTATCCAGTCGAGCCCAGCCTCGGCGCGTGCTGCCTCACCGTCGAGCCGTTTGCATGCTTTCTTGAAACCGCGGCAGGATGTGCCGCGCTGGGGCGAACCTTCATCGGCCTCGGGGAGCCCTGTTCACCCGTGTTCCTCTGCGTTCCACCGCCCCCCAACGATCTCTGCGAGCAGGCTTCCATCATCGACGGCACAGGCGTGTTCGAGTTCGACACCCGCGGAGCCTCCAGCAACGGCCCCGATGACTGTCGGCTCAACCTCCCCCCCTTTGGCATCAGCAGCGATGTCTGGTTCAACTGGACCGCGCCCTGCACCGGGTCGTTCGCGATCTCCACCTGTGCGGGCAGCGTCACAGACGACCGCCTCGCGGTGTATGCCGGCACCTGTGCACAAACCGCGTTGATCCAGTGCGACGATGACTCCTGCGAGTCTGGCTTCCAGAGCCTCATCACGCTTCCGGCCGTTGCGGGCGAGGCCTACCTGATCCGGCTTGGTGCATACCCCAATACCCCCGGCGGACAGGGCGGACTCTCCCTCACCTTCCTCGGTGAGCCCTGCCCCGGTCAGTGCGCGGCCGACTTCGATGGAAACGGCACCCCCGATGTCGCGGACATCTTCGCGTTCCTCTCGGCATGGTTTGCCCAGGACCCGCGGGCCTGGTTCTTCGGCGGATCGGAGGGCGGAGTGCCCTCGATCTTCGCATTCCTCGGAGTCTGGTTCGCCGGCTGCTGACTCGCCCGCCCCTTATCGCCCATCCACTACCTCAGATCCGCGCGGCTCGTCGCAAGCGTGCGCATGGTCTTCCCATGCTGCAACACCGCGATCAACCGCGCCGCGCCACTGCCCGCCGGTGGCGCGAGCTCAACGGTCCCCGACCCGCCCTTGGGCAGCTTGAACGGCTTGAACAAAACCACCCGAAGCGGAGCGCCCGTTTCCGCGCTCATCGGCTCCACCAGAACCAGGTTCACCACCGCATCCTCAGGCAGCGACGCCTTGGACCCCAGCGCCCTCGCGGAGAACTCGATCTTCCACGAAGCGCCGGCGTTCTTCCCCGCCGGCCGCGATGTCTTCAGGTTCAGCTCCGCCACTGGCGCAACCGCCGCCGCCAGCGCGGCCTGCTGCCGCATCCATTCGCTGGTCGGCTTCTCAGGACCCCACACCATCGTCGGAGAAGCGATCACCACCGGGCCGATCGCTTCCCGTCCATCCGCCACTGCGCGACCGTACGCGCGACGACGCTTCGCCGCTTCAACCCCGACATACGGGTCGATCCCCGTACCCGCCGCGGTTTTCGATTGTGACGGCCCGAACGACAGCACCACACTCCCGGGCTGAGCAGTCTCCAGCTCCCGCGCAACTGCCGCGGCCTCGGCATCAGGCAAATACACCTCAACCAGCACGGTGCCCTTGCCCGCGGTCTTTGCTTCTACAGGCTTCTGTGCACCCGCCCCGGATGCTGTCGGCGTCTTCGCCGCGCCAACCCACGCCGGCGCTGGCTTACCCGAGTCGTTTGCAAGTGTGATCGAACCAGCACCCGTCGCGGCATCGGGGTGATCCCGGACGATTGTCAGGAGCATCGCCGGCAGCACCGCCAGACAGATCAGGAATCCCAGGCTCACCATCCTCGTTGACGACATGCGCACCGACCCTCCGCGGCCGGGCCGCACGAAGAGGATCGGTTACGCAGCCGCGTCCGGCCACGGCCCAACCGGTTATTCGGTCCCCCGATGTCGGTGATGATCCCGCGCGACCGGTCGGGTCGTATGCAGGCGGCGAAACCCGCATACCTCAAAAGCACTGGCGGCCGGCCTGCGCAGGGCAGACCGGCCGTCGGGTGCCTCGGGATAGCGGCCGTGGGGCGGACTCACCCGGGCCACACATCCACCAGCGGGGCGTCAGGGATCAGGCGCGGCGACGACGAGCCGCCATCAGGCCGCCAAGGGCCAGAAGCGACAGGGCACCGGGCGCCGGAACAACATCGGAGAAGTCCCACGAAAGGATCTCGTGGCGCTGCGTGTGTGCGGAACCGCCGGTGCCAGCCGTGAAGCCGACAAACGCGCCACCACTCGTCAGAACCATGTGATTGGTAAGAGTCACCGGAGCCGTGATGAGCGGAGTCACCAGGTTATCCATGTACACCTGCATGATGCCCGGCGTATAGACGATCCGCACCGAGTGAATCGCGCCATCGGACATATCCGTCGCCGGGTTGGCAGCGCCCAAAGATGCGCCCTGGCTCGGCAGGTTCGCGCTCAGCCCGTTGGTCTGGATGGAGATGTGGTTCGAGTTGCCAAAGTCCGGCCAGTTGTTGCCGTTGTTCCAGAGATCGAACTCGATCGCAACGCTGTTGCCGATGCCGATCTGCGATGGGAACGCCAGGTTGGTGGCGTAGCCGAGCGCGCCGCCCGTTCCGCCGAGGGCGTTCGTGCCCTCGTTCTGAAGGACGAAGGCAAAGCCGTCCGCGCCGACGCCCGCGAGATCGCGGATGCGGAACGTGAAGTTGCTCACAAAGCCCAGGGCCAGATTCTGGCGGGTGTTGTTCCAAACTGAACCGGCAGAACCGCCGACAGGCGGCGTAACGGAGATGGTGCTGCCCGACTGAGTCGCAACACCGTTGAAGGTCAGGTTCGGCACCGAAGAAAAGTTCGGGTAGCTGAACTGAGCCATCGCGGGCGAGGCGAGCCCGGCGGCCAACAGCATCGCACCAACACAAGAGCTGCTCACAAAGACCTTGCTCATGGACATATCTCCAACTGATGTGCCCCGCTGAGGGCTCGACATATCTGACCGGAGCGCACCGATCGCGCTCGGAGCCGACTTTGGCTCTTTCCGACTGGCTCGCCGTGGGTGGGCCGAACCGCATCAGTCCGGCGCGTCCTCGCTGGAAACGCCGGACCCCTGATGTTGCAGCTGTACGACAGCCGCGAGAGAGAGAAGCCGCAAGGCCGTGCGCTCTTCAACGCAGGTGCGGAAACCACCAAGAGCCTGCCGCGAGCGGCGAGCCTTGAGGCCTTCTGTTCTTCGCGTTTCCTTGAGGGGAATCCGCGAGCAGAAACAACGCCGCTGCCAGCACTTCCGTGCCTGCGCGACCGCCTGTTTCTACTCTCTCCCCCGCACGGGTGTCCGCCCTCCCAGGCGCACCCGCGGTTGTCTGGTCCAGCCGCACCATCAAGGGCTGCTCGAACCGTTCATAGGACAGTTGTATTAGATCACGGCCGCCACAGAAAGCAAGCGAAAATCTTCTCTCGCCGCTCTCATTCGCAAGTGGTTGATATATCAGGACTTTACCCTGATTCGCCCAGGTTACCCCACAGCGTTATCGGTCGTTCTGCAACGACCGAATCAGGGCCTCTCGCAACTCCGGCTGCGAGATCGGCTTATGGATTCGTTGGTGCGACCGCTGCCGCGCACTCAGCAGCAGCGGGCTTGCATAGCCGGTAACAAAGAAATACGGGATACCTCGATCCCCAAGGTCGTCCGCGATCGGCTCGCTGGTCTGCCCGGACAGGCTGATGTCCAGCACCGCCGCATCGCAGCCGCCAGACGCGATCTGCGTCATCGCCTTCTCCACCGTCGGCACAGGTCCGATCACCCGACACTTCAGGTCGATCAGCATTCGGGATATGGATGCCGCGGCGAGGAACGAGTCCTCTACCACCAGCACCCGCAAGCCCACCAAACGATCGAGTGACCCCCCGCCCGTGCGCGCGGAAAGCTGTTCATTCAGAGCCGCTGCGGCCATCGCTTTTTCTCCAACTCGGACCCACGATCATGGGGAGTCGGTCAACACACTGACGACCGCACAACGCGCGGCCTGTTGGCCCCAGTGTCCTTTGTTCTTACGCCCAAGTCAACTCCGCTGATCGTCAAATGCTCCGGCCCGCACATCTCGCCGATCAAACTCCGCATCCGGGGGCATCTCAACGTCAATGCGACAGGTCAGCCCTTCGGGCTCAAACCGCAGGACCACTCGACCGCCAAGCTCGTAACTGATCGCCCCTTCAATGAGCTCGGTACCAAAGCCCCGTCTACTGGGGGGAATAACCACTGGGCCCCCCCACTCTGTCCAGCACAGTTCCAGCCGCGGCCGCGGCGGCTCGGTCTCCATCGACCGATGCGGCTCGATCTCCATCCGTGGCGGCCGCAAGGCCCAGCGGGCCTCGATCCGTCCGCCAGGAATCGAAAGCGCCCCATACTTGATCGCGTTCGTGCACAGTTCGTTGAGCGCCATTCCCATCGCCTGCGCCGCGCGAGGCGGCAATACCACCAAGGGGCCCTCCACCACCGCCTGCGAAGTCGCATCCTGCCCGAACGCCTCGAGCGTCTGACGCACCAGCGTCCCCAGGTTCGCCCCCTGCCAGCGGGTGGCGGCCAGCGCGTTGTGCAATCGCGACAGCGCACGCACGCGCCCGAGGAACGATTCGCGGAACTCGGAGAATGTCGTCGTGGCGCGGCCGGATTGCTCGGCAAGCGAGATGACCGCCGCGAGGTTGTTCTTCACCCGGTGATCCAGCTCGGCCATCATCAACTGCTGTCGCTGCTGAGCGTCACGCTGATCCGTGACATCATCCACAATCGAAGCGATTGCAAACACCTTGCCGTCGCCATCCACCAGGGGCGCGTTGTACCACTCGCAGAAGATCGTCTTCCCCTCGCGCGTCATGTTTGCGTTCGTGCTGCGCGATCCGCCCCTGTTCTGCTTGAGCGCCTGCCAGACCTCGTCAACCTGCGGCCGCACGCTCTCGGGACAAATGAACTGCGACGGCTTGCCCAGGGCATCGTCTACCCCCCAACCGAAGATCTGCTCCGCCGCGGCGTTCCACTCCGCCACTCGGAAGTCCAGGTCCCACACGATCACCCCCAGCGGGCTCTGCTGAACCAGAAGGCTCAGCCGTTGCTCGTTCTCGCGCAGCTTGCGCTCCGCTGTCCGCCGCGTCGTGACGTTCCGCACCAGCAGGAGCACCTGCTCCTCCGTACACCGCGTCGCACGCACTTCCCAGTACCTCAGGCCAAGATCATTCGACACCTGATACTCGTACGACTGGGTCACACCCGTCGCAAGCACCTGCGCGATCGCCCTCATGCACTGCTCCGCACGCTCGGGCGAGAGCACCTCGCGCACCGTCCGGCCCATGAACTGCTCCGGCGGAACTGCCAGCTCCGCCGGGTTCGGCACGTGATACTCAACGTACCGCCCCTCACGATCCATGCGGAACATCAGATCCGGCACCGCGTTGAGCAGGTCCCGCAGATCCGTCTCCCGCTTGCGAAGCTGCTCCTCCGCCGTCCGACGCTCGATCGCCAGACCTGCCAGTCGCGCGGCCCACGAAATCGACCGCAACTCGTGCTCGCCGGGGCCTCGCGGCTCTTTGTAGTACATCGCCAGAGACCCCAGCACCTTGCCCCCCGCGCCGATGATCGGCTCCGACCAGCACGCTCGCAGGTCGTGAACCAGCGCAAGGTCCTTCACCTCCGCCCACAACGGGTCCGTCGCGATATCCCTCACGATCACCCGCTCACGCCGATACATCGCCGTCCCGCACGACCCGACATTCGGGCCGATCGCCAAGCCGTTGATCGTCCGCGAGTACTCCTCGGGCAGGCTCGGCGCCGCAGCAGTCCGCATCGTGCCCGTCTGACCATCCAGCACCAGAACCGAACCAATGCACCCCGGCTCGTTCTCCTCGAGAATACGCACAATCTCTTCAAGCACCCTCCCCAGCTGCTCGCCCCCCACCAGCAGCGACAAAGTCCTGGCCTGTCCGGCCATCAGTTGCTCGTTGAACCGCTGCTCGGTGATGTCCGACATCGCGCCGATGATCCGCACTACCTCGCCCGCGCTGTTCCGCAACACGTACGCCCGGTCCAGCACCACCGCGTACGTCCCATCCTCCCTGCGGAAGCGGTACTCCTCCACCCATCGCGCATCGCCACACTCAACCGCCTTGCCAAAGCTCCTCATCGCCCGCTCGAGGTCATGGGGGTGCAGCCGGCCTGACCATCCCTTAAGCCGGTCGCCCAGCTCCGCGATTCTCACGCCGAACATCGATTCGACATTGTCACCCCATCGCACCAGCCCCGTCGCTGGCTCATAATCCCACATCGCATCCGATGTCGCGCGAAACACCATGCGATACTTCTCCTCGCTGGCGCGCAGCGCCTCCTGCGAGTTGTGCCGCTCGGTCACATCCAGGAGGTGACCGTGCCACCGCGTGCTCCCATCTTCGAGCCGCTCCGGCATCGAATGCCCCTCCACCCACCGCACACCGCGCTCCGGCAGCACCACGCGATACTCGCTCCGCCACAGCTCCATCGTCTCGATCGATCGCTTCACACTCTCGACGACCCCGGGCAGGTCATCTGGATGAATCCGCGCGTACGCATGCTCGGCCGTCTCCTGAAGCTGCTGCGGCGTCGCCTCATAGATCGCCCGCACGCCATCGCTCGCATACGGAAAGTTCGCGCGCCCATCCGCGGCCTGCTGATACTGAAAGATCGCGCCGGGGACCTGTTCCGAGAGCTTTCGCAGCAGAGCATCACGATCCCGCAGACGCGCCTCGGCACTCTTGCGCTCCGTGATGTCCGTGATGCTCCCGCGGACCAGCACGCGGTCGCGATCCGGCAGGCGGGCCAGACGGACCTCACAGGGGATCTCGTGCCCATCCGCCGACAGATGCACCCATTCAAAATGCGGCTTCTCGCCCGCAATCGCCCGCCGGATGTACTCCTCCGCCGCGTCCTTCGACCGCCTCCCATCGGGCTGAAACTCAGGACTCATCGCAACCGGCGCTCGCCGAAGCAGCTCCGCGACGGGCAACCCGACCAGCCTCCCCGCCTGCTGGTTGCAATCCGTGAACCGCCGTGCCTCCACATCAAGCACGACAACCGCCTCCGGCGCCGTCTCGATCAGCGTGCGGAAACGGGCCTCGCTGATTCTCAGGTCATCCTCCGCGCGCCTGCGCTCGCTCATGTCCGTAATCGCACCGATCATCCGCCGCGCACGCCCATCCGCCCCGCGCTGCACAACGCGCCCTCGCGACAGCACCCACCGGTAACTCCCGTCCCTGCAGCGAAGCCGATACTCCGACTCGTACCCATTGGTCGTGCCCACTTCACACGCCTTCAGCCGCGCGAGCACGTCCTCCCGGTCCGACGGATGCAGCAGGCTCTCCCACGTCCCGATCTCTTCCGCCTGCGCCCCAGCCGGATGTCCCAGCAGCGTCGGCCACGTGGCGCTGTGACTGGTCGTGTCCGCCGCAATATCCCAGTCCCACGCCGGGTCGGGCAGCGCATCAAACAGTTCGCGGAACCGCCGCTCGCTCTCCCGAAGCACGGCCTCCGTCATCACGCGCTCCGTGATGTCCTGGCACACGCCGATCATCCGCAGCGGCTCGCCCGCCGCATCGCGCTCCACCCGCGCCCGCTCGTGCACCCATCGCTCCGTCCCATCGGGCCGCACGATCCGGTGGTCGATCGCGTACTCCGCCTTCCCGGCGAGCGCATCGCTGCTCGCCCGGCGCACCGCCGAGAGGTCACCTTGGTGGACCATCGAGAAGAACGTCGCCAGCGAGCCATCAAAGCCGCCCTCCTCGATCCCGAAAATCCGGTACGTCTCGCGAGACCACTCCAGCACGCCTTCGTGGTGCGCCGCATCCGACACCCAGCTCCCGATCTGTCCCAGTTCCTGCGCCTGCTCCAGGATCACCTTGTTCCTCTGCAACTCCCGCAGCACACGCTCCCGCTCCGTCACATCCATGAACGCCCCCACCGCGCCACGCACCTGGCCCTTCCCATCTCGCAGCGGCACCGCGTTGCCCAGCAGCCGCACGCGACGCCCATCATCAAACACCAGCTCCTCTTCGCAGTCCCAAACCTCCTGCCCCGTCCGCGCCGCCGTCTGCACCGGCAGTTCCTCCGCGGGAACTTCCCGCCCGCCGATCAGCACCTTGAAACCCATCGGACGCTCGCTCGTCGGTGCCGACAGCGATAGGTTCACCCGCTCGCTCTGCCCCAGCAGCTCCCGCCCCGCCCGGTTCCCCTCGATCACCAGGCACTCCGGGTCCCGCGCAATCCACACCGCTATCGGCGCCGCATCCAGCACCGTCTCCAGCTCCACCGCTCGCGACTGCGCCTCCACTTTGGCCTGAAGGGCCTTCGCCCGCGCACGCGTCAGCCGCACCAGCGGCCGCGAAATCAGCACATACAGAACCCCGGCGGTAAACGCCACCCACCCAGTCCCCTTCCAAAGCTCTATCTGATGCGCGACCTCGGGCGGCAGCCCCATCGTGCGCAGCACCCGATCCGACCCCCAGATCCACAGAATCGCAACCACGAGGTACGCGCCGGCGATCAACGCCGCCGTCAGCCGCGGCCGCTCCATCGTCCCGCTCGCGCCCGGCCCCCCGCTGCCTCCATCAC
>Ga0163155_10002787_pt1 | contig 19245 bp, 21 predicted proteins | sample OliLakLV19SP4G1_FD_148611 | JGI IMG/M metagenome (GOLD analysis project Ga0163155, IMG submission 148611) | Freshwater microbial mat bacterial communities from Lake Vanda, McMurdo Dry Valleys, Antarctica - Oligotrophic Lake LV.19.SP4.G1 | ecosystem: Environmental > Aquatic > Freshwater > Lake >... | reverse complement strand
GAACCATGATTTTTCCCGAGGGCGCTTCCGCGGAAGGAGGAGGCGGCGGCGGGGGAGGCGGCGCTATGCGCGATTCGGTGGTGACATGCTGCCGGATAATCGTGTTACGGGTTGAGCTTCCAATGTCTATGGGAGGCGGCAGCTTGCCACTTGAAGTGGGTTCCGGCACGGCTCCGATATGGCTGGGCGGTCGGGGGATGTACTGAGCCATTCCGGAAGGCGGTTTGGGGAAGATACCGGTGGGCGGCGTGTTTTTCGCGGTCGCTCGCCGGGCGGAGTAGGCAGCATTGGCGCGCTTCGCCAGCGCGATTTCGGCCGCACCTGAATTCGAAGGAATGATAGCCAGCGCGACCAGTAGCTCCTGCGGAGTCTGGTAACGGTCTTCGCCTTTCTTGGCCATCATTTTCAGGCACACTTTTTCGACTTCAGGATTCATGGCGGGCGCAATTTGGGAGATCGGATCGGGGGCTTCGTACATATGTTTGTACAAAAGCGAGGCGACGTTTTCGGCGCTGAATGGCGCCCGTCCGCAGACACAATTGTACAGAACGCAGCCCAGCGAATAAATATCGGAGCGCGTATCAACCGGTTTGCTGGCGCCCTGTTCAGGCGACATGTACGCGGGCGTGCCGACGACCAGTCCGGCCTGCGTGACGGCGTCGTTGGTCACACCCTTGGCCAGACCAAAATCCATGACCTTCACCAGTCCGGTCCGGGTGATCATGATGTTCGCAGGCTTGATGTCGCGATGGACGATGCCGTGTTCCATCGCCACTGAAAGCGCCTTGGCAACCGAACGGATGATGTCGATGATTTCATCGAGCGACAACGGTTCGTTGCCGGCCCGGATCAGATTTTCAAGATCTTCGCCTTCGATGTATTCCATCGCGAAGTAAGGAATGCCCTGGTGTTCGCCGACGGTGTGGATCTGAATGATGTTGGGATGAACGAGGCGCGCGGCGGAACGGGCTTCGCGGTAAAAGCGTTCGATGAAACTCTGGTTTTCCTTGGCGCGCGGGAGCACCTTCAGCGCGACCCAGCGGTCAAGGCTGATTTGGCGTGCACGGTAAACCTTCCCCATGCCGCCTTCACCGAGTATCGACTCGATGATGAATTCTCCGAAGCCGCCCGATTCTGCGGCCATAAAGTCACCCTTCGCAAGACACACATGAAAACCGGGGAGCCTGTCCAAGCGCCGACTCCGCCGCCACTTCCACCCCGGGTCTTGCGGTCCAGGGCGGGAATAATTTAGGATGCGAACAGATTATACAGTCTTAACGTATTCGTCGAGGATGCCTTTGAAATGATCGACCAGATCGGGATCAAACTGCGTGGCGCGTCCTCGTTCCAATTCCGTACGAACATGTTCGGGCGTGTAGGGCTCCTTGTAAGTGCGGCGGCTGGTCATGGTGTCGTAGGCATCCGCCAGAGCGATAATGCGCGCCCAGAGCGGTGTCTCTTCGCCTTTCAACCCATCGGGATAACCCTTGCCGTCCCAGCGTTCGTGATGATGCGTGATCGCCGGAAGCAGATCCGAGAGCAATTCCAGCGACGAAAGCAAGTCGCGCGCGATCGTCGGATGCTTCTTCATGATTTCAAATTCTTCTTCGGTCAGCCGCCCGGCCTTGCACAGAATTTCTTCCGGCACACCGATTTTTCCAAAATCATGAAACACAGCGGCCAACCCAAGCCGGTCGAGATCTTCTTCGCAAAGCCCTTTGCGGCGGCCGATCATGCGCGACCATTTCGCCACGGAATGGCTATGGAAGCGCGTGTAGGGATCTTTCGATTCCAGGATTTTCACCATCACCGTGAGGATGTTGACGAAGAGGCGCTGCGTGCGCAAATCGTTCTCTAGAATGAGCGTGTTGATGCGGTGCGCCGTCAGCGCCGTTTCCACTTTCAGCTCGAGGCCTTCTTCGCCGAATTCGCCGACGGCCAGGTAATCGTGCACGCCCATATCCTGCATGCGTTTCAAGATGGTCGAATCGTGCGCTTCGGTTGTCGCGAGCACCGGACCGTTGTACATGCCGCGAAGCAGCCGCAAGTTTTCCCACGAAAGTTCGCTGCTCGGATTGATGCCGAAAACGATTAAGTCGGCCCGGCGATTACTGCCGTGGTTGAGATGTTCGTTCAGAGATTCCGGGTGTGCGGGGTAGGAAATGACCTGGCCGAATCCAGCACGGCGCAACGCGACTTCATGAAATTCACGCCAGCTTAAAACATCGTGCATGACCACGAGTTCACTGCCGGAGCGGTCGATTTCATCGTAACCTTCCGCCACTGAAGTGCGATCTCCCTGGAGGTCGTGGTGGTTAAAAAGATGCGTTGCAACTTGCGAATTTAACACGCAAACTTGTCGCCACATTAAACGACTGCTGAAACCGGCTTACACTTAACCTGATATCATGAGCAGAACGTCATTGCAAATCAAACCACAAAGTGCATCACCACATGTGCCGCGAACTACTTCAATTTCATCCTGAGCCCGGCTGTAACAAAATGCACCTCGTTACTTTTCATCGCTACGAACTGATTCGCGCGGCCGACCAAATCGCGGTACGCGCGCGCCATCTCGTTGGTGGGAACGATGCCGCACCCGACCTCGTTTGTGACAATAACGAGCGTCAAGTCATCGACTGACTCTACTTTTTGAAGAGCCGCTTCCAAGAGGATCAAGACCTCCGATTCTTTGACGCTCGCCCAGCCCGAGCCCCAGAGCTTCAAAAGCTGATTGGCCAGCCAAAGCGTCAAGCAGTCAATCAGAATGCCTTGCGGTTTCAGCGCGATCGCTCGAACCAGCGCAGCCGCCAAATCGAGCGGCTCTTCGATCGTGGCCCACCCCGCGGGCCGGTCGCTTTGATGTAATCTGATGCGCGCTCGCATTTCATCGTCGAGGGCTTGCGCGGTCGCGATGTACACAACGGAGCCCAACGTTGTCAGGCGTTCCTGCGCCAAGCGTGATTTGCCGCTGCGCGCGCCGCCCGTGAAAAGAATCACTTCAGCCATTTCAAACCTCTGCCGGAAGATGTTCCACCGCGTTTAATACCGGCACGTCGTAGCCGCTGCCCCTGGGCTGCAGCACCGTGATACCGCCCGGCGACAGCGTTAGCTTTTGCGCATCTGCTGGCGTGATGCCTTTGACGCCGGCGAGAATCATACGGATCGAACCGCCGTGCGCGTAAATGGCCGCGGGGCCCGTGGTGATGCGGACCACTTGCGCGAATGCCGTCTGCACGCGCCGCCGGAAAAAATCAATCGTTTCCCCGTTGGGAAAAGTAAAGAATGGCTGAGCCGCCTGCATTTTTGCATAGAGTTCCGGCTGCTGCGCCGCGATCGCTTCGTAGCTCCGCCCTTCCCAGTCGCCGAAATCCACCTCGCATAAATCCATCACTTCGCTGTGCGGAATCAGTCTCTTTGCAGCCAGTTCAGCCGCCGGTTCCGCCGCCCGCCGCAACGGACTGGAGTACACAAAATTCAACGGCCTGTCCGCGAGCCATCCCGCGACCGCTTGCATCTGTGAAAGACCCGCGCGCGAGAGCGGAACATCGGTGGCTCCGGCGATGATTCCCTTTTTGAATAGCGTCGTTTCGCCATGGCGGATTAAATAAAAAGTCTGAATGTTTTTCTGCCTCCTGAAAAGAAAATTCTACCACAGAAGGACACAGAGGGCGGAGGCCGGCGTTAAGATTTTAAAAAGCCGACCACCATCAACACGGCTGCGATTTCGCCCAATTCCACTGTCGCTCCGAGTGTATCTCCCGTCTGTCCACCCAGCGTTCGCTTGAAGAAAACGCGGAGCCACATCGCCAGAATGACCGGCGTCAACGCGACGGCGATGCCGCTCAGCCCGCCCCACAAATATCCCAGCATCAGCGGCACCACGCCCCCCACGGCAAATGTCCAGCCTTGCGCGGAGGCGATGAAATCGTTGCCCAGTCCTGCTTCCGGGTCTCGCGCGGAGCTCGCATTCCACGCACCGGCCAGCACAGCCCATCGCGCCGAAGACAACACCAGAGCCATAAGCAACGTGGGCTCGCTCCACAGCGTCGTCGTCGCGCGCCACCAGTCAACCGGCGAGTGAGAAACATTCAACGCTGAACCGCTGAAAACCGCGTATTTCAACAGCAACGAACACACGACCGCGACGGTTCCGAAAACGCCGATGTGGGGATCTTTCATGATCTTCAAGCGGCCTTCGCGCGAATAGCTGCCGCCCAGGCCATCGGCGCAGTCGGCCAGTCCGTCCAGATGAAAGCCGCGCGTCAACGCCGCCCACGAAACCACCAGAAGCGCCGCCGCGATCGGAAGATTAAAAACGATTCCAAAGCCTGCCCAGAGTACTCCCAGCAGCGCGCCAAGAATCGCGCCCGCCAACGGAAAAGCCGCCAGCATCGCCGGCATGTCGGCCCTCTGAAAATGAGCGTTCGTCCCCAGCGGCAGCGGCGACAAGAACCCCAGAGCACGCGCCAGCGATCGCATCCCTCAGGCTCCTAAAATTCCGACTCCCGCCGTCAGCAGTAACGCCCATTGCAGCAGGAGCGCAAGCGGCGGCCAGAAAGGCACGCATTCATCCGGCTCGCCCCACCATTGACGCAGCAATTTAATGAGTATCCACAGGTGCAGCATGCCGAAAATAAGCCCGAGCAGTCCGCTGAAATAAATAGCGTCGCTCAGTTCCGGCCAGGGAAAGTGCTCTGTCCTCGCGCTCAACAGCAGCGCTGATGGAAGGGTCGCTAATCCCAGCACGAAGACTGAATCACGCCGCCAGTTCCCCTTCCCCATGATCGCATAAACCGTAAACGATGCGACCAATCCTCCGGGCAGTAGCGCGATCAGCAGAAGGACGAGATGCTTGATGCCAAACCCTTTTCTCTGTTTGGGCAAGACCAACGTTGCGCGATCTACGGACCATGAAAAAGGACCCGAAACAAATCGGTTCGCGGCCGCCAAGGTTCCCGTGAAGCACGCGAAAAACAGAACTCCAAGTCCCAATTTTTCGCCAATGGGCAAGTCTGGAAGCCGAGACCCGAGCACTTTCATGGCATCCCAGATCCCGCGCCAAACTTGCAGCCCGTCTGGAGGCGTGAAAAGAAAAAGGGAGTATAGGGGTGCAGCGTTCAATTCGAAATGTCATCCCATCAAAAAAAACGCCGCTCATCCGAGCGGCGTTAAGTTTCGGTTTACGCTTTATTTTATTTACGCGTCATTATCGGATTCGGCGCCTTCAGCCAGATCGTCGAGTTCATCGCCGGAGTCTCGTTTGCGGATTTCCGCGAGCGCCTGGCATTTAATACACATGTTCACGTACGGCAGGAACTGCAGCCGTTCTGCATTGATCGCCTTGTTGCACGTTTCGCAGATGCCGTATGTTCCGGTATCAATTTTCTCGATCGCGCGCTCGATCTCACCGGCCGAAGCCGTTTCGCTTTCGGCGATGCGCAACGCCAGATCGCCTTCCGCGGCGTCGGATGCCATGTCGGACGTGTCATTGATGTGCGCCAGATCGCGGTCGCTCGCACCACGAACTTCGTGATCGATGTCGTTGCGAACCTGAGCCAGCATGGTCAACAGCCGGGAACGGATCTGCAGCATCTCGGCAGTCGGCGGCTTGGGCTTTGGAGGTGGTGCCGCCGGTTTTGAAGCGACGACAGGTTTCGAAGCAACCACAGGTTTCGAAGCAACCACAGGTTTCGAAGTAACCACAGGTTTCGAAGTAACCACAGGTTTCGAAGCAACCACAGGCTTTGAAGCGACGACAGGCTTCGCCGGGCTGGCGCCATTACTCTTCTCGATTTTCTTTTTTATGACTTCCTTACCGCTCGCTTTCGTCGCGATCTTCGACTTGCTTACAAGCACTTTTATTTTAGCTGCGGGTGCCTTGGATTTGGGAGCGACGAGGACTCGTTTAGAATCCTTGCCTTTGCTCGCCTTCTTCAGCACGACCTTTTTTTTAACTTTAGCCATGTTTCCTCCGGCAAAACGCCTGATAAAAACACATACCCCGAAAAGCCCGCCTGCAAGGGGCGAGGAGAGTACCGTAATGGCAACTAATTGTCAAGCGCACTAGCAAAATGCGTGCAGATTGCTTAGCATGGGCCATTAGGAAGCGGAGGACCACAGATGTCAGTCGATATTGCTGCGAGTACAAACATCGCCTTTAAAGAGTGGGCTGTCGTGTGCGATTGCGTGCTGGAAGGCAAGCAAGTCGTTCTCCTTCGCAAGGGCGGCATTCTGGAACAGACAAAAGGCTTCCAGATGGAGCACGCGACGTTCTTCCTTTACCCAAACACGGAACATCAAAGCCGAGAACAACTTAAGCCTGAATATCATGCGCGGATGGGAACGTACGGCCCGCCAGCCAAAGTAACCGGAACGCTTCAGATCGCCGGGTATTGCAACGTCGTCGATATCATAAAAACCGCCGATCCCGCCACGCTTCGCGCGCTGGAACCGCTGACGTGCTGGACGCAGGCCCTCTTTGACATGCGCATCAATTACAAGCCCGAGAAGCCGAATTTTGTGGTGACAGCGCGCGCTTACAAACTGCCGAGCCCGATTGAAATCCCGTTCCACGCCGACTACGCCGGATGCCATTCGTGGGTGCCGCTGAAGCAAGCGTTGTCCCTGACCGGCGGCATCCCGGTGCTCAGCGATGAGCAGTTCGAACGCAAGCGCCAGGAGATTTTGAGCGTCGTCAATTAAGGCGTCACTACGTTCTCACCTTGGCGACTAATTAAATGGGTGCAGGCATCAATGAAACTCGTCTTGATCGGTTTACGCGGCACGGGCAAATCCACGGTCGGACAGGTGCTGGCAGAGCGGCTGGGGTGGGCCTTTTTCGACACGGACTCGCTGGTTCAGGAACGCACAGGCCTGACCATTCGCGAGCTCTTCGAACAAAAAGGCGAGCCCTTCTTTCGCGCGCGTGAAGCTGAGATCGTTCAGGAATGCGCGCGGAACGATTCGGCCGTCATCGCATCCGGCGGCGGCGCGGTTTTGAATGAACTCAGTACGCAAGTCTTGAAGCAGAACGGTTTCGTCGTGCATCTGACCGCCAATCCGTCCGAGTTATGGCGCCGCATTTCGCAGGATCAGGGCAGCCACGCATCCCGGCCGCGCTTGCTGCAGGAAGCCTCGTCCGGCATTGACGAATTGAAAAAGCTGATGCTGTCGCGCGCGTCGATTTATGCCAAGGCGCGAGATGTGGAAGTCTCCGTGGAAGACCGCTCGCCGGATGACGTCAACAATGCCGTGCTACTGCTGATGCGCGCGCATGGCGTCATCAAACCGGACGCGGCGCTGACGCAACATAGAGATAGCGCACAGGGTCAACGGAGGATTGAAAAATGAAGACGAAAGGCAAAGTTGATCCCGCCAAATCCATGCACCGGGTAGTCACGTTCAAAGTCGAAGAGGAAGTCGCCGCGTTTCTTGACGCCATGCCGAACAAATCCGACTTCATCCGCAAGGCCCTGCTGAATGCGCTGCTGGAACCCTGCCCCATCTGCAATGGCAAAGGCAGCGTGCCGCGCAGTCTCGCCGCGGACCTTGAGATGATTTTTAAAAAGCGCGAGTTCGTTCCCTGTTCGTTCTGCGGTTACGAATTTCCGCTCGACAGCGAAAAGTCGCGCAAAGGAGCCGCGGATCGCGAGCGCCTGCGGCAATACCTGGGCGGCGGTGATTTCTACTGCGGCGATTGCTACGGCAAGACGCAGGAATGTTCCGATTGCGGCGAGCACGTGGTTGAGAAACGCATGACCAATCACAAAAAACATCACAAGGTCACGCGCGATCAGATCCGCATTCAGCCCGCTCTCCTTCATCCATGAACAAACGCGCGCTCCGCATCCTGGCGGCCATTCAGCTTCTTTTTGCGATGTCCCTCATCTATGTCGGAATTGTTTCACGGAACAACCGCCAGTTGGACTACCTTGAGCGCACGCAGCGTATTATCGCGGGGCGGGCGAGTTCCGAGGATTTTGAAAACGTAAAACGAGTTCTTCCCAAAGACTCCGATGCCGACGCCGTTCGCAGCCTGCTCGGACTCCCGGTGCTCCGCGCGCGGCAACTGGTTTTTGTCGAGCCCAACATCGGCGAGCAGAACGGTACGTTCTGGATTTATTATCCGCGCGAGGTAGCGCCGGCGCCGGTCGACGCCGATTCGGTCGCGCTGCTCAAAGGCCCCATTCGCTGCTTCGTCGTCAAAATGCAGAAAGACGGCGCCTTCGGAGAGATGGCCACCGTGAACCATCCTCTGGCGCCAGCGGTGCGATAGGCAGGCTCACTTTTCGCGAACGAACACCGCGTTCTCAATCGCGAGTTTCGTGCGCAATTCCTGGGTGTCGCGCAGGAATCGTCCCGCATCACCGTAGTACCCGGCGGTCGGTTTCAGCTCCGGCAGATGGGTGCGGAAGAATTGATTCAGCCGTTGCATGCAGAATTCGCGCGCCAGTTTCGCCGCCATCGAGGCCACGGCGACCGGCAGCATTTCGCCGTCGGCTTCAACGAGGAAACTGACGCGCACCGTCCGGCCGTTGCCATCGATGCGGTAAATGGATTTCGCCGGCGTCTCGTGCTCCACCCACGTCATCAATCCGGGAAACAGGTCGGCGATCTTTCCCGTATAAAATTTCCGGCCGCCTTGCCTGTCGATGACCGCGTAGATGTCCTCGCCCGGTTCGGCCAGAGCCAGCAGCGATGTCAACAGTTCAGCAATCACCGACCAATTCACATCGGCCTTGTTGCCCGATTTTTTCAGCGCGGAATTGTAAAGCCGCGCGCTCATGGCGCGCGCACCGAGTGCCGCGACAGTCATCGCATTCGCGTTCAAGGCATCACGCAGGCACGGAATAATCGTCCTCGACTTTTTCCGCCGAGTCTTCTTCGGTAGGGAAATCGCAACAACGCTTTCAAGCAGCACCGGCGCTTCCCAGCGTCCCCACGCTTCTTCGCCGAGCGCACGCCGATCCGGTTCAGGCAGCAGCGTGTCGTACAGCGCCGGCAGATTTTCCGCCGTGATAGATTCGTCGACGCATTTCAAAAAAGCCGCTACACCGCGCGCCAACGACGCCACGCCGCCGCCCTGCGCATAAATTTTCTTGGAATCGTCCACGGCGACACTGCCTTCGCGCGCGGGATGACGCATTACGGACGGATGCAGAATCTTCCACAGGTCCGGCGGCGCGAGCCCCATCGGCTCCGCACCATTCCAGCGAATGGCGCAGTAGCCATGACAGAGCGGACCCAGCAAGGGCCCATATCCGGCTTCATCGATTCCGATCAATAACACGGCAGTTTCGCCACCCTATTTTTAAAAAAGTTACTTTGCACGGGCCTTTGGGTTTTCGTCGAGCACTCCGTGAGCGCGATAAAACGTCTCCAACTGCGCGCGGCGTTTACCTTCGTCGTATTCCAGCGCCCACTTCAGTTTCTGCTGGCATACGGGACAAAAGTTCAGCGACCCATCGGCTTCTTTCAGACTGCTGCAGCCATTCATGGAACAGCGGTAAAACACGCAATGCTGCAGTCCGAGCATGTGCCCGATCTCGTGGTTGGTGAATTTAAACGCGCGCCGTTTCGTGGCCTGATCGGGACCCTTCTTCCCCGATTTATAATAGCGCGCAAAACTAATCAGCCCCGTGCGCTCGGTCGTGCTGGCATAGCCGAACAGATTCTGTTGATCGGCGTAGAGATCGCCATTCGTTATGCCGATGTAAAGCGCCGCGTCAGCCGGAATGAGGTTGTTCATCACCACCTCCAGAATGCGGCTGGCATCGTATTGCGTGCGGCTGGAGAACCGGTCGAGCGGCACGCGGCGCGAGAGACTCAGACCCTTGTCGAGGGTTTCGAGATTCAAATCGTCGGCGATGCGCACAGGCAGCTGAAAAAACGCCCCCGCGTATTCAGTCAACTCCTTGATGAGCTGGCGCTGCGCCTCATCGAATTTTCCGATGGGCTGCATGACGATGACGAAGCGTTCACGCGAGAGTTGCGGACGCTTGCAGATCATGAAGTCTTCCAGGGACTGCGGCTCTTCGTCTTCCTGCCCCAGCCACTCGTTGCTCGTGGGTTTGCGCAGCCGTTCGAAGCCCTTTTCCTTGTCGGCCCCAATGGACGCGTAGACCGCGCGAATCTTTTTTTCACGCGCCTCGCTAACCGGTTCACCCGCATCGCAAAGGGAGAGGACGGAGGCGAGCAGCGCCGCAATGGTAAAAAGTAATGTCATCAGTGAAAAGACGTCTCCGGCGGAGCTGCACAATCGGTACGAGCCTTGCATGAAAAAAACCAAGAAGAGGAGCTTATTTATGCCACGGGCAAAACGCCAACAAAAAGTTCACCCGAAAGAAATCGATCGCCCCGACCGGCAGGCCATGCGCCAGGAGCGCCATATGGAATCGGAGACGCAAGGCAGCGAATCGGGCGAAGTCGCGCAGGAGAATCGCAAGGGCGCACCGCCGGCTTTGCCGCATCCTTAAAACAGGAATCGCCAAACTGGGAGGGCGCTTCTGCTGAGTGCGGGCGCGGGTAATACCGTCGTCCGTTTTTTGTGGACTCACCAATTCTGCTCTGCGACACGCCGATACTGCGGTTAAAATATAGCGTGATGAACATCGTCCAGCTTACCCCCGGTGCCGGCGGGATGTATTGTGGATCCTGCATGCGTGACAACGCGCTGGCGTCCGCGCTCAAGCGCCTTGGACACGACACACTTCTCATCCCGCTATATACGCCGCTGACGACCGACGAGCCGGACAACAGCCACAGCCGCATTTTTTTTGGCGGCATCAACGTATTCCTGCAACAGAAGACAGCGCTATTCCGCAAGACGCCGGAGTGGATGGATCGCAAGCTGGATAACCCCGGATTGCTGCGCCGCGCCATGAGCTTCGGCGTGAAGACCGAACCGAAAGAACTGGGCGAACTGATGATCTCCATGCTCAAAGGAGAGAACGGTTTTCAGGCCAAAGAATTGAAGAAGTTGACCGGCTGGCTGAGCGGCAATGTCAAACCGGATGTCATCTGCCTCAGCAATGTGCTGCTGGCGGGAATCACACGCAAACTACAGGAAACGTTGCGCGTGCCGGTCGTCTGTACGCTTCAGGGAGAGGATTTTTTCCTCGATGGCCTTCCCCAACCGCAGCGCACGCAGGCGTGGGAACTGCTGAAGCAGCGTGCATCCGAAATCGACGCATTTATCGCCGTGAGTGATTACTACGGCAAGATCATGCAAACGCGGCTGGGCTTGAACGCGAACAAAATTCATGTGGTGCACAATGGCATCGACGTCGCCGGTTTTTCACCTGGCGCCGTTTCAGATTCCGCTCCGATTCTCGGCTACCTCGCGCGCATGGCGCCGGAAAAAGGGCTGAGAACATTGATCGAAGCGTTTAAAATTCTGCGCCAGAAATTCCCCGCGCTACGCCTGTACGTCGCCGGTTCGAAGACGGCAACGGACGAGGCCTTCGTCGGCGAGATTCAAGCGCAGCTCAAAAAGGACGATCTGACGGACGCAGTGCAGTTTTTTCCGAATCTTGACAAGCGTCAGAAGATTGAATTTCTACGCTCGCTGACGGTGTTTTCGGTGCCCGCCGAATATGGCGAATCGTTCGGACTTTACGTGCTGGAAGCGCTGGCGTGCGGCGTCCCGGTGGTGCAGCCTGACAAGGGTGGATTCCCTGAAGTGCTCCATGCCACCGGCGGCGGTCTGCTCTACCACGCCGGGAACGTGGCTGATCTGGCCGGCAAAATCGAAACGCTGCTTACGGATGCGCCGGCGCGCCGCGCACTGGGCGCACGGGGCCGCAGCGCCGTGCTTGAAACGTTTACGCTGGAACACATGGCGCGAAACGTGGCCTCTGTTTTTCAGAAAGTCCAGGCTGTCAAAAAGTAGTTTCACATGCAGGAGCACCCGTGATGGCCAGCGAATTCAAAATTGTGCGCGGCGTGGAATTCTCCGAGACCGACATGGCGGGGATCATGCATTTCTCAAATTTCTTCCGCTTCATGGAAGGCTGCGAACACGCCTTCATTCGTTCTCTGGGCTTGACCATTTTCGAGAAAACGTCGTCGCCGGCGATCGGCTGGCCCCGCGTCGCCGCCAGTTGCGAGTACAAACGGCCGTTGCGCTTTGAAGACCGGGTTGAAGTGCATCTGACAGTCACAAAAAAAACGGAGAAAGCAATCACATACGCCTTTACATTCCGCAAATCCGGCGAGACGGAAATCAGCGCCGTGGGATCGGTGACGATTGTCTGCTGCACGTTCCGCGAAGGCCGCATGCAGGCGACGTTCATCCCCAAAGAGTTCGCTGAGAAAATTGAAGAACATCACGGGGTTCAAAACTGAACCCACGACTTCAGGCTTCGGATTCTGTACGCTAAAACAGTTTCTTGTTTTACATACTACGCTTACGTATTATGTGGTTTATACGATGACAGTTGATTCCTAGGAGACGATGACATGTGGGTGGCGTATGCGCTGGTGACCGTGCTGTGCTGGGGGCTTTACGGTGCGTTCCTCAATAAAGGAGCGATTGGGTTTCACCATGATCGCATGAAAGCGTTTCTGTTTGTGGGCGTAGCGTATTTCCTGATCGCCGTTCTCGCGCCGCTGGCACTGATCGCCATCCATGGAAAAGAACCCAAATGGGAGTTCAATAGCGAAGGCATTAAAATGTCGTTGTTCGCCGGATGTCTTGGAGCGATCGGAGCGCTCACCGTGTTAATTGCATTGAACTCGCATCCGCTGACGGCTCAGGGAAAGGCAGCGATTGCGGCATCCAACGTGATGTCGGTCGTCTTTGCGGGGGCTCCGATCGTTGCGGCGGTTTACGGCCTCCTTATCAAGCCGCCGAAAGAGGGTCTACTGAGCCTGGATTGGCGCTTCGTCGCCGGGCTGGTCATGGCGGCGGCGGGCGGCGCGCTGGTGACATTGTTCAAACCGAGCTGAACATTAAGTGTGAGTTTGTTTCGTGATTGAATTCGTCGTTTAAGGGGCTCGCAACGCAACCATGACGACTCACGGTCCCTTTCACGACACCGCCATGGAGAAATTCGAGCCCGCAGCATTGGCTGCGGGCCAGCGCGCGAAATTGCATGCGTTGCTTGCGAAGCTCGCGTCGAATAAATTTTATAATGCAAAATTCAAAGCCGCCGGCATCGACACGGCGGATGGCGCTACGCTGAATACCCGCGATCTTCCATTCACGACAAAAAAAGAGCTGGTGGATGATCAGGCCCGCTTTGCGCCGTTCGGCAGCAATCTCACGTACGCGCCCGACGCGTACAGCCGCTTTCATCAGACATCCGGAAGCACTGGAAGTCCGCTGCGCTGGCTGGACACGCGTGAAAGCTGGGACTGGATGCTGGGCAACTGGTCGTGGATTTACGCCGCCGCCGGAGTGAAGCCCAAAGACCGCATCTGCTTCGCGTTTTCATTCGGTCCGTTCCTGGGATTCTGGACGGCGTTTGAATCCGCTGTGAAATACGGCGCGCTCTGTTTTCCCGCAGGCGGTCTGAGCACCTCTGCGCGGCTGCGTTTCATGCTGGACAACGGCATTACAGTGGTGTGTTGTACGCCGACCTATGCGCTGCGCATGGCGGAAGTGGCTGCCGAAGAGAAGGTGAATATCGCTCTTTCGCCGGTGCGGCTGATGCTGGTGGCCGGAGAGCCCGGTGGCAGCGTGCCGCAGACGCGCGCGCGGATTGAAGAGGCCTGGGGAGCGGCGTGCGTCGATCACTACGGCATGACGGAAGTCGGGCCGGCCTGTTTTGAATGCGAGAAAGTGCGCGGCCGGCTGCATGTCATCGAAAGTGAATACATCGCGGAGTGCGTCGATCCCGAGACGGGCAAGGCGCGCGCCGAGGGTGACGTTGGAGAACTGGTGCTCACCAATCTGGGGCGTGAAGGAAGCCCGCTGCTGCGCTACCGCACGGGAGACATCGTGCGCCTGAGGCGGCACGCGCCCTGCGCCTGCGGCCGCTCGTTCGCCGCGCTGGAAGGCGGAATTCTCGGACGCGTTGATGATATGCTGGTGGTGCGCGGTGTGAACATCTATCCGAGCGCCGTTGAAGAAGCCGTGCGGCGATTCGGGGAGATTGCCGAGTTCCGTGTCGAGATTCAGCAGTGGCGCGCGATGACGGAATTGAAAGTAATCGTCGAAGTGACCGCTGATACAGAACCAAACGCGGTGGCCAAACGCGTGGCGACGGAACTGCGTCGCGTGTTTTCGTTACGCATTCCCGTTGAAGTGGCGGCGCCCGGAACGCTGCCGCGCTTTGAAATGAAGGCAAAGCGCTGGGTGCGCGTGAAGGAAGAAGAGTGATGAGCGGGATCAAAGTCGAACATCTTTTCAAGCGCTATGAATCGGGCGGCGACGTGCGCGAAATTCTGAAAGACGTGTCGCTCACGGTTTTCGGCGGGAAATCAGCGGCGATCATGGGTCCGTCGGGATCGGGCAAGACAACGCTGCTGAATATTCTCGGCACGCTGGATACGCCGACGTCGGGAACGGTGGATCTGTTCGGAACGAACCCGTTCGCGCTAAACGCATCGGCACTGGCGCGTTTTCGAAACGAGACTATCGGATTTATTTTTCAATCGCACCATCTCCTGCCGCAGTGTTCCGTGCTGGAAAACGTGCTGCTGCCCACCGTGGTGAATGGGGGCAAGGCGGAGGCTCTTAAAGGAGAGGGCAGCCTGAAACGCGCGCAACGCCTGCTGGACCGTGTGGGTTTAACGTCTCGACTCCACGACCGTCCGGCGCGGCTGTCCGGTGGCGAGCGGCAACGCGCAGCCGTCGTGCGGGCACTGATCAACGGGCCGAAAGTGCTGCTGGCCGACGAGCCCACCGGAAGCCTGGACCAGGGGTCCGCGGAGACGATCGCGGCACTGCTTTCGGAACTGAAGCGCGAAGAAAAAGTGGCGCTGGTAGTCGTGACTCACACGCTCGAGGTGGCGCGCAAGATGGATCTTATTCTTGAACTAAAAGAGGGTGCGCTGGTGGCGCAAAAGTAGGGTTAAATATCTTGCGTACGAGAAGTACGAAGTGTACATTTCTGGCAGGAGGAACATGCCATGACTGTATCGACTGTGAAAGCGCGCGATGAATTTGCGGACATTGTGAACCGTGTGGCTTACGGTAAGGAGCGCGTGATCCTGACGCGGCGCGGAAAGAAACTGGTCGCCGTCGTCCCCATTGAGGATATCAAGCTGCTCGAAGAACTCGAAGAGAAACAGGATGCCGCGGATGCGGAGAAAGCTCTGAAAGAAAAGGGCGGCATACCTTGGGACGAAGTTAAAAAGAAGCTGAAGTTGTGAGGATGGATGGACTATTCAATTATTATTCAGCCTTCCGCGCAGCGGCAGCTTGAGCGTCTATCCACGGACGCTCAGCGGCGCATCTCGGCGACTTTTGATGCCTTGGCGAAGAACCCACGACCTCACGGCTACAAGAAGATTGTTTCAAAGAATGAGCTGTATCGAATACGAATTGGCGATTACCGAGTTATCTATAATGTTAATGATAAAATTCTCCGGATTCTTATCGTGAAAGTCGGCCATCGGGGCGATGTTTACGAGTGACTCGATCGACTCTCATCCTTCGCAGTTTTTCATATCACTGGCGCGCACATCTGGCGGCGGGAGTGGCGGTGGCCGTCGGCACGGCGGTGCTGGTCGGCGCGCTGCTGGTCGGCGATTCGGTGCGGCACAGTCTGACCACGATGGCGCTGGAGCGGCTCGGCAATATCACCAGCGCGCTGCTCGGCGGCGACCGGTTTTTTCGCGATGATCTGGCAGCGCGAATGAGCGTGGCCGATGCGACAGACTCGAAGGCGGCGGGGCGATTCATTTCATTGGTGCTGATTCAGGGCGTTTGCATTCATGACGAAAATCAGGCGCGCGCGAGCCAGGTGCAAATTCTGGGCGTGCCCGACGATTTCGGACAGGCCGGAGCGCACTGGCCAAATGATGCGCTGAAGCGCGGCGAGATTATCCTTAATGAGCGGCTTGCCACGGCGTTGAAGGCCAAACCTGGGGATGCTATTCGTGTCAGAATTTATAAGCCGAGTTTATTGTCTCACGATGCGCCGCTGGGTTCGGAAGAGAAAAATGCGGCGGTTTTGCGGGCTACGGTAAAAGCGATTGTGCCGGATCGCGGATTGGGGCGCTTCAGTTTCGACGCCAACCAGATCGCGCCGCTCAATGCGTATTTGCCGATCGTGGATGTGCAGGAAAAAATAGAGCAGAAGGGGCGCGCCAATGTGTTGCTGGCGTTGAACGGCGCGGAAAAGAATCCCGCCGCGACGCTCAAAAAAACGTGGTCTCTCGATGACGCTCAGTTGCGCCTGCGGGCGGAACCGGAAATGCGTTTTATTGAGATTGCATCGCCGCGCGTATTTCTGGATGAAGGCCTGACCGAGCCGATGTTGAAGGATGGCGGGCTGGGCGTGACCACGTATTTCGTCAATTCACTGCGCGCGAATGGAAACGAGACACCGTACAGCATGGTGAGCGCCGGCACGCCGCCGCTGGTTCCCAAAGAGACCCACGACAACGAGATCGTCTTGAACGAATGGGCCGCGCTGGATCTCCAGGCCAAGCCGGGCGACAAAGTGGAAATCGAGTATTTCACGGTTGGACTGTTGAGGAAACTGGAGAAGAAGACGGCGCGGTTCACGGTGAAATCCATCGTCGGCATCGGATCGGTGCACGCCGATCGCGCGCTGATGCCGGATTTTCCGGGTATCGCGGACGTGGACACGACGCACGATTGGGATTCCAGCATTCCCATCGATATGAAAAAGATCAGGCCGAAGGATGAGGATTACTGGAAGAAATACCGCGGCACGCCGAAGGCATTCATCACGCTCAAGCGAGGCGTGGAACTGTGGCAGAACCGTTTCGGGAAATACACCGCGATGCGTTTTGTTTTCGAGGGCGATGGCGAGAAGGCCAAAGAGGGTCTCACCGAGCGCATCCGGGAGACGATCGATCCGGCGACGCTGGGTTTAACCTTTGTTCCGGTGCGCGCACTGGCGCTGCAGGCGAGCGGGCAGGCCATCGACTTCGGCATGCTTTTTCTGGGATTCAGTTTTTTTCTGATCGCCGCGGCAGTGCTGCTCATGGCGCTGATTTATCAGTTCAACATCGAATCGCGCGCGGTCGAGAATGGGGTGTTGCTGGCGCTCGGCGCCACCGCGGCGACGGTGCGGCATTTACTCTGGTTCGAAGGCGTGCTGACGGCGGTAATCGGATCGGCGATTGGAACGGCGGCCGGAATGTTTTACGCGCGGGCCATGCTGGATGGGCTGGCTACGCGCTGGCGCGCGGCGGTGGGGACGTCGGCGCTGGAGTTCCACGCGGAACCGCTCTCGCTGGTGATCGGCTTTGTCTCCGGTGTCGGGATTGCGGCGCTGGCCATTTTCCTGGCGGTGCGCAAACAGGCAGCACTTCCGGCGCGGCAGCTGCTCGCGGCGGAGAATACTGAATTGCAGCCCGTCCTGAAGCCGGGGAGATACTGGACTGTGGGCGGAGTGATCTGTTTTGTGGCCGCGATCGCGATTTCAGTTCACGCGCTGCGCAGCCCGGAAAGTTCCGCGGCGCAGGCTTTTTTCGCGGCCGGAGGACTGCTCCTGATGGCGGCGCTGGCGGCGCTGCGATTGATTCTGACCGATACCGGAGATTTTAAAAGGCAACGCAATGGGGCAATGTCGCTGACGGGCTTGGGCGTGCGCTCGGCGTCTCGGCGGAGCAAGCGCAGTCTGGCGACGGCGGCACTTCTGGCGTGCGGAAGTTTTCTCGTGATCGCGGTCGGTGCCAACACCTTGGATGCGACCCTAGATGGCACGCGGAAGGAATCGGGAACGGGCGGCTATGCGCTTTACGGGCGGACGACGATTCCGATTTTTGAAGATCTAAATTCAAGTGAAGGCCGCACGGCTGCCGGACTCAAAGATGAGGGATTGAAGGACGCGGTGATTTATCCGCTGCGCGTGAAGGCCGGCGACGAAGCGAGTTGTTTGAATCTCAATCGGGCTCAGACGCCGAAGATTCTGGGCGTGCCGGAATCACTCATCAAGCGGGGCGGATTCACTTTCGTGGCCAGTTACAGTGATTCACTTCCGCTGTCGTGGGATCTGATTCACTCGGAGCCGCTCGTGATGGCACACGGAAAGACCCGCGGACGAATCGCGGCGATTGTGGATTTTCAATCGCTCACGTGGGCGCTCGGCAAAAAAGTGGGCGATGAGATTTCGGTGCGTGATGAGCGCGGCAATGAACAGAAAATTTTTATCGCGGGCGCGGTGGCTAACAGCATTTTGCAGGGCAGCTTGCTGATTTCCGAAGACGATTTTTTGAGGCTGTATCCGTCGGAGAGCGGCTACCGCGAGTTCCTGATCGACGCGCCGAATGAACGCCTCAAAGATGTTGCGGCGTTTCTGGAGACCTCGCTGCAAGATGAAGGCTTCGTGGCGACGCCCACCGTCGAACGGCTGGCGCAATTTAATGCGGTGCAGAATACATATCTGTCTACGTTCCAGGCGCTCGGGGCGCTGGGCATGCTGCTGGGAAGCCTGGGACTCGGGATTGTCGTGATGCGCACGATGCTGGAGCGGCGGACCGAACTGGCGGTGTTGCGCGCGATTGGGTTTTCTCATGCGAGCCTCGGGTGGCTGGTGCTCAGCGAACACCTGTGGCTGCTTGTGCTGGGACTGAGTGCGGGCGTCGTTTGCGCGGCAATCGCGGTGGCGCCGCAAATGGGGTCGAGCAGCATGCCCCTGCCTTGGGCCTCGCTTGGGATGTCGCTGGGATTGATTCTGGCGTGCGGCGCTTTATCGGCGGTGCTGGCGACGTGGGCCATGCTGCGCGCGCCGCTGCTGGCCGCGCTGCGGAACGAATAAACGGATGCGATTAACGTCAGGGATTCAAGGCCACTAACGAAATGTCTTAAGGAGAATGCGATGGGATTGAAACAAGGGATGTTTGACACCTTTCGACTCCGCTCGGTTGAACTACTCGTGACCGGCGCGGCTTTGCTGAGTTTTGCGGCGGCAGCCGTTTTTGCGGGCGACGCGGCGGCCTTCTCGCAGGATTTTGAGAGAGCGGAGATTGATAAGGATGCGGGCGCTCTGGAATTCCTGGTGCTCGGCGATGGCGAATTCAAAGTCAAACAGGATGGCGCCAGCAAGGTGTTGGAACTGACGCCCACGCCGCTTGAGACGTACGGCATTCTGTTCGGAC
>Ga0163155_10002784_pt1 | contig 19258 bp, 17 predicted proteins | sample OliLakLV19SP4G1_FD_148611 | JGI IMG/M metagenome (GOLD analysis project Ga0163155, IMG submission 148611) | Freshwater microbial mat bacterial communities from Lake Vanda, McMurdo Dry Valleys, Antarctica - Oligotrophic Lake LV.19.SP4.G1 | ecosystem: Environmental > Aquatic > Freshwater > Lake >... | reverse complement strand
ACCCGTCGCCGACATCGCCGGACCAGACTTGCTTAGGTGCCGCCGACGACAGCGCCAGGTGGCCTGGCGCATTGCTCGGTTCGCCGCCTGGCTGCGACCATGCTTCGTTGGCGCGAATGGGTGGCAGCGCGACAGGGGTGCCAGCTTCGGCCAATTCGCCCGGCAGCTTCGCGTCGCGGTCGACCAGTGCGATGCGGCGACCCGGCAGCGGGGCGATCTTTTCCTTGAACGGGTTGAGGTCGCCGAGTTTTGGCAGCTCCGGACCGTCGCCGGCGCACCCAGGCAGGGTGGCTGCGGCGGCAGCAGCCAGCATGGCTGCAGTGAACCCATTGAGCAGACGACCCGTCATGGAACCCTCGAAGCGTTAAGTCGATCAACGGCTGCCGCTTACTTCTTGGTCGCGTCTCCGGTCGGCGTTGCCGGTGTCGTGCTTTGCACCGGGTTGCCTTGTGCTGGATCTGATCCAGCAGGGGTGGCTCCGGGCGGTTGCTTTGCTAGGTCGGAGGCAGCTATTCCGGCCATATGAGACTGCACACGCTCCCTGAGCTGCTGGGACGCTTTCACATCGCCGAGGATCAGCAAGAACGCCGCGCGGGCATCGTCGATTTTGCCAGCTTTCAAAGCGGCGAGACCAAGCATTTCTCTTGCCATGGCGCGATACGCCACCTTCTCGTCCATCAGTGGGGTGAGCCGATTCTGCATTTCGGTCCAGTCTGCTGCCTCTAAGCGAAGCCCGGCGGCTTGCAGCGCGGCTAGATCGCCAATGATGGCTGGCACCGTCGCGTCACTGAACAACGCGTCGTAGGCGGCAACCGCCTCGGTTTTTTTGTCGGCCTTGACGAGGGAAGCCGCAGCGTGAAGGCGGGCGAGCGTGGCGTAGCCGGATGGTCCAGAGGCTGCGAGGTTGGCGAACGCCGTGTCGGCTTCAGCTTCTTTTTTCTCGACCAAAAGGCGACGGGCTGCCTCGAACTTTGCACCGGCGGCTTCGGCACCGGCCCGGCGCTGACCGTCATAGACTTGCCAGCCCAGCGTGCCCAAGGGGATCGCAAGGATCGCTGCGATGATCAGGAATTTGTACTTGTCCCAGATCTTTTGGTAGGATTCGTTGCGCATCTCGGTGTCGAGTTCGCGCATCAGGGAATCGTTTCTGTCGACCATCGGTTCGGTTGTCTCGCTGTCGCCTCAAGCCCGCCGTGTCGGCGCGCAATCCCCGTCAATAGCCCACGTCTGCGTGCGCCGCCACCCTGAGCGACCCGCAATCACGTGCGCAGGTTTTTCGGCTTTTTCGTGTCCCGGGCTGGCGGAACTGCGGGTGCTGCGGGTTCAACGGGCCCAGGCGGGGTTAGCGTATAGGTGTGTTCGGGCGCCGGGAAAGCGCGGTTGCGAACATCCTCGGCGTAGCTCGCGATCGCGTCTTCGATGGCCTCTGCAACTCGGCCGAACTTGCGGACAAATTTCGGCACGCGCTCGGACAGGCCCAGCATGTCCTCCATGACGAGAATCTGGCCATCGCAGGAAGGCGATGCCCCAATGCCGATGGTCGGGATCGGCACCGCGGCGGTGATACGGGCGGCGAGCGGCTCGGCCATCGCTTCCAACACGACGGAAAACGCACCGGCTTGCGAGACGAGGCGCGCGTCCTCTTCGATCGGGGCCCAGCTGTCGGCCGTGCGGCCCTGCGCCTTGAAGCCGCCGATGACGTTGACCGACTGCGGCGTCAGGCCGATGTGGGCCATCACCGGGATGCCGCGCTGAACCAGGAAGTCGATCGTTTCGGCCATACGGCGGCCGCCCTCGAGTTTGACGGCCCCGCAGTCGGTTTCCTTCATGACGCGGGCGGCATTTCGGAAGGCGACCGACGGGCTCTCCTCGTAGGTGCCAAACGGCATGTCGATGACGACGAGGGCTCGCTTCGAGCCTCGCACGACCGCGCGGCCGTGCATGATCATCAACTCGAGCGGCACGGGCACGGTCGTCTCATAGCCGTGCATGACCATGCCAAGGCTGTCGCCGACCAGCAGGAAGTCGCAGTAGCGATCGGCAATCGCGGCGGTGTGCGCATGATACGCGGTCAGCGACACGATCGGCGCCAAGCCTTTACGAGCCGTAATGTCGGGCGCCATCAGGCGTTTTGTTGGCATCTGCACGGACATGGGGCTCTCCTGGGCCTCGGCGGATTGCGTGGCGTTTGCGCCGCTGCGTTTACACAAATTGTAACAATTGCATTCGGCTCGACAGGTAACAATTGCGCAAGGTGCAAAGGGTCTGGTAACCATGAGTTAGCGGAAAGAGCGTAGTTAATGAAGGGGTTAGGCGGACATCTTCGGTGGTTTCCGCAACTGTTGGCTGCAGGTTCGGCCAATTCTCGTCAGGTGGGGTGCCATGTCGACATTTCCGATTGCTCCGATCAGTCCGTGCGCGATGTTGCGCGCCGCGCTTTGCGCCGCTTCAATCGGGTCGCTGCTGCTTGCATCGCCAGCCGAAGCGCGCCGTCGCACGGAACTTGCCCCGCCAAAGCCGCAGGTCGTGTCATCCAAGGACCCGCTGGTCGTCATTGTCTCGCTGAAACGCCAGCGGCTTACCGTATACAACCGCAACGGTAGCGTGACGGAAGCGCCGATCTCGAGTGGCAACGCGGAGAACCCGACAGCCACGGGCGTGTTCAGTATTCTCGGTAAAGCGGTCGAGCACTACAGCAATCTCTACGATAACGCGCCGATGCCCTACATGCAGAGGTTGACGTGGTCGGGGACGGCAATGCACGCGGGTCACCTGCCCGGGTACCCCGCGTCGCACGGCTGTATCCGCTTGCCGCGCGCTTTCTCGCAGCGGCTCTACGACATGACCTCGGTCAACACGCGCGTGATCGTGTCGAATGCCGACGTCGCGCCGCGGGCGATTTCTCACGACAAGTTGCCCGGACCGCCGCCGCCCGCCGAGGAAACGGTCGCGCTCGATCTGACCGCGGACCCGATCAAGGGTGATTTGGGTCCGAGCGGTGGCAACCGCGTCGCCAGCCTGGGTGGTGCGATCGCCGGCGTCAAACTGGGCCGTGGCGGCGACGTGCCGGTGACGGCTGCAGCGAAGGCACGCTTTGCCGAAACGCGCGACCTGTTCGAGGCTATCGCGCCGGTCGATGCCGAGCATGCCACCAAGCTCGAGGCGTTCAAAGCCGCACGCAAAGCGCTCATTGTGGCTCAAAATGACCTCGAAAAGGTCGAGGACAGCGCCCGCGATGCCACCGCAACGATCGACCGCATCGGCCGGGTCCGCGACAAGCTCGAGGGGCAACTCGCGGCGATCGGCCGCCGGATGGACAGCCCGCTCAGCGACCGCGCGCTGGAAGCCTTGATGGGTGCCGAGGACAAAATCGAGGCCAAGCTGTTCGACCTCGCGAGCGAACTGGAACTGGCTCAGGATACATTGAGCGACGTGGATACCCTGAGGCCCGAATATCAAGCCCGGATTGCGACAGCCAGTGACGCCAACGCCCGTGCCAGCGAGGCCGTGCAAGAGGCCAATCAGGCGCTGAAGGACGCGCGTTCGGCTTATGCGCTCAAAAAGCGCGAGGATGCTCGGTACATGCGCCCCGTTTCGGTGTTCGTCAGCCGCAAGGATCAGCGCCTGTATGTGCGCCAGGGTTTCGAGCCGGTGCTCGAAGTACCAGTCACGATCACCGACGCGGACATGCCGCTGGGAACGCATGTCTACACGGCCATGGGTTACAGCGACGATTTTTCAAAACTCGATTGGACTGTCGCGTCGGTGCCGATGCGCGACCGCGACACGGGATCGAAATCACAGCCGCGACCGGCAACGGCAACGGCAACGGCTGCGCTCGACCGCGTGCAGTTTCCGCAAGAAGCGATGGCTGCCATCGCGGAGCGGATGAAGCCTGGCTCGTCACTGATCATCTCGGATGAAACCACAAGCCAGCATTTTGGCGAAGGCACCGATTTCACGGTCGCTACGCGGTGAGCGGGCTGGTGCCGGGCGCGCGGGCAGGTGCACCAGCTGGTCCCCTCGTCCCGCTGGGCCTCCAACTTAACCCGGTAGCCGCGGCGGGCTGCGTTCTGGCGGAGAAGATAGCACGCGGACTGCGTCGCCGATTGCGATGTTTCCGCCTTCGATGACGCGACAGGTGACGCCGCCGCGCCACTGGGGATGAAGCGCAGACAACAGGCCTTGGTGGGCTTCGTTCATGCGGTGGCACGGGTTGGTCTCCCCGGTGACCTCTAAAACGACCGGCCCGACGGCGAGGGTTGCGCCCTTCGCGCGTGGCAAGCGCACACCCTCGACCAGCACGTTAGCCCGCCGAACCGTCCACGGCAGGTCTGGTGGACCCGCGATGCCGGAGAGATCGGCCAGCGCCGCGTGCCAATCTTCCAGCGCAAGTATCGTGATCTGACGTCTCGGGAACTTCGCACCGCGAAAGCAGCCTTCGAGGCCGGCTTCCCGCGTAATCATACCGGATGTCAGTTCCTCCATCGGCGCCCGCGATTTCGACCGCCGCGCGAGGCCTATCAGTCGACCAGGGGTTGGCGGCGGCTGGTCGGAATCGCCGTTTCGGCCATCTTTGACGTCGATCATATGGCAATCAGCGCTTTGCCGATGAGGTGCTGATGGCCCCACAGCATTATGAAGGCATAGGCGGCCACTCCGCCGGTGACGGCCACGATGTCGCCGGTCAACGTGCCCTTGCGGTCGCCAAGCGGGCCAAGCCCGCCGGTTCGATATTTGAGCGAAATCCGGTCGTAGACGGCCCAGGCCAAGAAGCTACCGAACAGCAGCAAGCTGGCGAGGTCGCCATTGGCGATCAGGTGGGCCAGCGCCCAGATCTTGATGGCAACCAGCATCGGGTGTTTCAGCACATCGCGAATGCGCGAAGGCACATACGCCGCGACGATCGCGATCATGGCCGGGATCATCAGCAGGAACGAGATGTGCTTGGTCCAGGTCGGCGGGTCCCAAAGTACGGGGTTCTTGCCCGGGTTCATCTGCAACTTATGGTAGCCGTATATGATGATCGCGAAGCCGACGATGGAAAGCACCGAGAACACGCCTTTGTAGGCGTTTTCGCCGAACCGTTCGACGAAGCCCGCCCGAACGGCCGGCTGGGTCGGGAGTAGGTGAAGCGACAAGAATATCAACAGACCGAGTACGAGATCGAGCATGTGAGGAAGCCTTGGGTGTAGCCGGACTGCGGACATCCAGCTTTCCGATCGCGTTTAATCGATCGGACCGACCAGAGGAACTGGTTTGTCGAATGCCGGTCAGATGCCGCCGTACCGTGCACCACGTTGAGCAAACGGTGCCAGCCTGCATTGAAATATTTTGCCTGTTCGTCTGCGACTTTGTCTTGTGATCGAAATATTCGCAGTTTACCGTCAGCAATGGGTGGGAATTTGGCAGTGTCTGGCGTGCGTACGCTGGCCGCCCGCATTGATTTGAACGTTCCCCATGTTGAGTACCGCGTCCAACACTCTGTCCGATCCGGCATCATCTCCGGCGGAAACGATGGTCCAAACCGCCCCGACCGGCAAACCGGGCGGGCTAGCTTCTGGTCACGGGCCATCCTCTGGTCACGGCCCAACCTCTGATCACGGGGCAACCTCTGATCACAGGCCAAAGTCGGACCCGATGACTGCCGATGAGGCCGCACTCGCCGAACGGCTGTCCCCGGTTCTCGCCCGTGGCGTGCGCCGGGCGCCCGTGCCTGAGCCTTCCAAGCCCCATGTCAGCCTCGCCGCTGAACCTGAGGAGGCCGTCGTGGCGCCGCCAATCGGTAGCGATGCGGAGGACTTGCTTCCGCCGCCCTTGCCTGATGCCGACGCATGGAACGAGGGCACATGGAACGAGGGCACATGGAACGAGGTGGACGGCAACGACCTATCCGCCCGCGACAATGTCCCGCTGTCCCCCACCACGTTGCTGTCCCCCACGTTGCTGTCCACCGTTGCAGCGCGATCTGTCGCGGCGCCCCCGCCGTGGCTGTCAAAACGCTGGCGGCGATCGTGGCAGGCCCGCGCGGCGACAGGTCTCGCATGGTCGGTGACGCTGCTGGTGATCGCGAGCCTCGTGGCCGTCGCGGCAATCGGGCTGGTCGGTGTCGAACGGGTGGCGGGTTTGTTTGCCGAACTAGCTGTTATCGCCGACGAAACCGTCGGGCGTATTCAGTCGATCTGGCTGCGCGTCCAGGCAAACTGAACGTTGCTCCAGGCGGCACGGGGCCGGCATATGCCGCCCACATAACCTAGTTGGGTTCAACGATACCCGTGATCGTGGATCGAGCGGAACTCATTGGCTGCGCGACACGGACTTGAACTAGGTTTGCCTTATTAGCGCCCGCAAATCGACAGGAGGCCTGTTGATGTTGCAAAGAAGCATCTATCTAGGCGTTGTGCCAACCGGGTCTGCAACATGCCGTGATCGCGACATGGGAAGTGTATCTCTCGAGCTTGGGCGCTGGCCCTGCAGATTGGCTGCAGACCGCACGTCGTTGGTGTTGATAGCGAGGTAAACGATGGGGTTCGACGTCAAGGCCGCAGCCGATGGCCTTCTCGCTGCGATCGATGCCGCACCGTCGGCAACGGCGATACAGGTCGCCGAGCAAGCGCAAGCGACCGCCCGCGACGTGACGTCGGCTATTGCCGCCAACCCTGGTTCGTTCGTCAGTTATACGCTGGCCACGATCCTGATGATGTCGATCTTCGGCATGCTGTGGCGGGTGCGGACCCGACTGATGCGGGGCATCGAAGAAACGCTGTTTTCCAACTGGCAACTTGGACTGCTGGGTACCACCGGCATCATTTTGTCGCTGGCCTCAGGCTACACGACCTGGGACGGCATGCGGAATTTCACCGGGGAAGCGGTGCTCTCCGGCATGGTCACGTTCGGCATTCAAGGCGTGATGCTCATCGCGGCGTGGCTGATCGGCGAAAGCTTCGCGGTCGGCATGAACCAACAGCCGGTGCGCCGCGCAACGGGCGCCATGGGCCTCGACGCGATGACGGCCAATGTCGTCGGCGCGGTTGTGGGCATCGCGCTGTTCATCGCAGCGCTGTCTCTGTTTCTGCCCGGCGGGACGGGGGCGTTGCTTGGCGGAGCCGGTGAGCGCAATCTGCCTCAGGACGCTGCCGCCTGGACGAAATTCGGTGACCAACTGTTATGGATCGTCACGGCGTTGCTGGGGCTGGCGTTCGTCGCCCTGTTTGCTTCGAGCGATCTGCTCAAGCCGTATGTCCAAAGTACGCGCATCATCATCAAGAACATGATCCTTTGGGTCATGTTTCTGGCCTGTATGGCGACGTCGGTCTTCTTCTCCTTCGACAGCCTGTTCGCGTCGATTTTCCCGCAGTCGGAACGGATGCGGGCCGCCGAATTGCGCGCGCAAAATCAAGTCGCGGGCATTATTGCCGATATAGAAACCCGGATCGTCGGCTCGCGGCTGGAGGAAGCCCAGAACCTGTTTCAGTCGCCCGGGTTCCAGGCCTATGACGCCCAACTGTCGAAGCTCGCCGAAGCTTCGCGCGCGGCAACATCCGAGATCGAGGCGTATTTCAACCAGCAGCTTGAGGACCGCAATCGCGCAATCAAGCAGCAGCAGGAGCGCGCGGCGACTGCACAGGGCGCCCAGGCCGGGTTGTCGATCAAGAAGGAATCGATCGCGCAGGAATTGATCCGGCTCAAAAGCGATAGGCCAGCGCTCGCCGCCGAGTTCGATAGCCGCAAGGCTGACGTTGACCAGAAGATCCGGGATGTCGACGCCAAGCGCGTCGAGGCGTTGGCCGAAGCTGGCGGCGTCGAGGGGACCGGCAAGGAAGGCCGCGGTCCGCAATACCGCCAGCGGATCGAAGAACTCGCCAAACTACAGGCGACGGTCAAGATTGCCGAGGAACGGCTGGCGGATGCCCGCAAGCGGCTGACGGCCGCTGACAGCCGTATCACCGTCATCGAACGCGAGCAGTCAGCCCTTGATGGCGAACTTGCCAAACTCAAGGGCGAAGCTGAAACCGCCGACCAGCGCATTCGGATGACGCAGGAGCAGTTGCCGTCGGATGGCGCCGCCCGTGTCGATCCCGCCCGCATTACGCCAGCGTTCGAAGGCGCGCGCGCCGAGTTCCGGCAGGAGCCGACGCAGGACCGATTATCGAAGGTCCAGCAGTTGTGCACGCAAATTTACACCGCCATGGCGACCGCCTCGCCCGGCACCAAGAAGGCCGTCGATGGCGTCGAGTGCGATCCCAAACAGGCCGCCGAAGCAGCCGCCGTGGTGTTTGCGTTGAACGCTGGCACGGAACGCTTTGCGACGAGTTGCAAGGGTGGCGACAAGCTCGCACGACATACGTCGACCGACGCGCTGTTCGGGTTCGCCCGTGGTTGCCTCGTCGACAGCGGTCTGACGTCGAAGGAGACCGACCAACTCCGCTCGCGCATCAACTTCATCGAACTCAATCGCGACGACAAGGCTCACCGCTTCGTCGTGACTTGGAACGCGTTTCTGGACGGCAACCGTCTTGCTTACCTCGCTTTGTCGATCGCCATCGCGATCGACAGCTTAGTGTTCATGTCGGGACTGTTTGGCGCCAACGCCCTGCGCTCTCCGCTGTCGGATGTGCCGACGCCGCGCGCCCGAAGCGCCCAGCAACTCGAAGCGACCATCAATGCGGCGCTGGGTCAGACGCCGTTCGACAGCGCGCAACTCGTGCTTTCAGAGTTGCGGCCAATCACCAACACGCACGGGTTTTCCGCCGTCGTGACGCTCGACGGGCTCGACCGCGTGACCGCAGACCGTATCCGCATGGTGCTAACGGCGGGCTCCGATATCCGCGCGGTCGAGCGCGATGAGAGCCACGGTGGCGAACGTTACCGCGTGCGCAGCGAACTGCGCGAGTATTTGTCGAGCGTCGTCGATCGCCATTTGAAGCGCGATAAGTCGCTGGCCCACAAGGCCCGGCTCGAACAGGTGATCGCGGCATCGCTGCGGCCGCTGGTGCTGGAACATGCCAATATCGTCATCGATCATCTCCATCCGATGAAGCCGGTCGATGGCTTCACCTCGACGGTGTCACTAGCAGCCCTCCAGGCCACCGGGCATCTGACCGACGCCTACGACGCCCGCGTCATTCGCCGGGTGATGAATGCCGGCGCCACTGTCGATATGGCAGCCCCCGATAAAACCGAGGAAGGCCGTTTCTATTTACGGCCAGAGCTTTATGAAACGCTGCTGATGCTGTCGTCGCGGAGCCATGCATCACCACACGGTGCGTTAGAGGCGGCGCGCCAAGCATTCTATGCCGAGTTCGAGAACCGCCGCCGCGCGATCGATGGCGGGTCTCTCGAACCCCAGGTGCTGCGCGTGGAGGCAGCACCCCGGCCGCTCGGGATCAAGGGGCCTGACGCAATCAAGGGGCCAGACGGCGGGCAACAGGGACCGCAGGCCGCAGGTCGCCCTGCCGTTGCGCCGCCCATCTCGCCTCAAGCAATACTTCCTGCGCGCAATGACGCTGCGCGGTTTGGCTCTACGCCCAAGGCCATGCAACAGCCGCCGCGGTCTGGCGACAGCTACAGTCGGCAAGAGGAGTTCACCTTCGCGCTGCTGGATGGTTTGGTCGCCGACCCCCGCCTGTTCCTGGCGTTGACCGGGGCGACGTTCGAGGCCGCGTCCGCTGCCAGCGACGAGTTCGCGCGCATTCGGCGGCAGAGCGACCCGCTGCTCGACCGGGCTCTGACCGAACTCGACGAGGAGGCGCAGATGCGCCTCGACGAGACGCACGACGGGTTGCGCCGCCGCCTAGCGGCGGCCGACACCATCAATTCTGACGCTTTGCAACGGGCCTTTCAGGACATCGAGCAGAATTGGCATCTCGTCACGCTGCTGCCCGGCGGACCGTTCGAACAGACGGTGGTCGGCCTTGTCGAGGCGATGGAGCCGCAATTCGGCGCCGGTCAATTGCCGCGCAAGGACGAGCCGTTGTTCCTGGCCGCCCGGCATTTGCACGGAGCCCTGGTCGGCAGTCCGCGCGATGGCGAAGCGGCGTGGCTGCGGCTGAGCCGGTCACTGCAGACCGTCCCGCCCCCACTGCCGCGCCCGAATTCGCCGGGTAATCAGCTGACGTGACAGAGGTGGATCGGCCGGTTTATCCGGTAGCCGATCGGTTCAGTCTGGGCGGAGATTGCGGGTTGCGACGGGGTAAAGCCCGTCCTGCCCGAGCATCCAAACGCTCATTCCGTCATTGCCGAACAGCGGTTCGAACGCATCGTCGAGAATATTGAGGCCGCCGGTGAATGCGCCGAATGCCGGTAGCACCAAACGCAAGCCATTGCCCACGAAGCACGGGCGGCGGATCGAATGCCCGTGGCGCGAGAGTTTCGCCGCCGGGTGGAGATGGCCGGCAATCTCATGCGTAACGCGCGCGGTGGCTGGCTCATGGCGCAGTGTGATGCCTTCGACGGTGATTGCATTGCGAACGGTGCCGCCAGCACCCGCGGCGATCACGGCGTCGTGGTTTCCAGTCAGCCACAACCAGTCGCGGCCGTCCTGCAACATCCGGAGGATCTCGAGGTCGTCCGCCGACATCCGCTGCGGTCCACCGGTATCGTGGAAGCTGTCGCCGAGCGCTACGACGGTCGTGGCCTCGGTCTGATCGAGCACCTCGGCGAGGCGGGTCAGTGTCGCGCGGGTATCGTAGGGTGGCAGCATCTGGCCATGGCGGGCGAAGGCCGATGCCTTCTCCAGGTGCAGGTCCGCGACGATCAGCGCGTCCTCGGACGGCCAATACAGCGCGCCCGAGGCGAGTGCGATGAACGCCTTCCCGCAAATCGAGATCTCGTGCTCGCGGAAGTCGTCGGCGTCGAGACGCTCGCGGGCGTTCGTCGGGTTGAGGGCGTTCGTCGGATCGGGGGCGCGCTTCAGGCTTGGCATGGCGGTCTCTGGCGGGGCTGATATAGCCCCTCCGAACATGCGACGGGACCGTTCGGCAGACCATAACTCCGTCCGGCGCGACACCGCGAGTGCTCTATCGTGTTCGTTCACAACTTGTCGGCTCACAGGTCATACGAGCCACTCGTTATGCAGACCCTCGTATTCTCAGGACTTGTATTTGACCGAGCAGCCGTAAGCCCGCGTCACGGCTGGATCGACCGGTTTGCCAACTGCAACCGCATCCATCGCGTTTTTGACGAAGCTTTTGGCGGTCGCAACGTCGGCGCTGTCGGTCGTCGGCTTGTCGTCGATCGCGCCGTTGTAGGCGAGTTTACCGTCTGGCTTGATGACGAACATGTGTGGGGTGGTCTTGGCGTCGTATAGGCGGCCAAGCGTGCCATCGGGATCGAGCAGTACGGCTGACGGCGCGGCTTTGCGCGTCTCGGTCAGCTTGTCGGCGGCTGGCCCATCGACGTGGCCCTGTTGGCCTCGAGCCGACGAGACGACGGTCAGCCAAACGAGCCCTGACGCCGTCGCCGCTTTTTGCAGGGACTGCATGTTGTTGGTCGAATAATGCTTACCGACGTAGGGGCAGTCGTGGTTGGTCCACTCGAGAATGACGGTCTTGCCCTTGAAGTCTGCCAAAGCCACGGGTTTGCCGCGGCTGTCGACGGCGGTAAACGGTGGAGCGGCTTCCCCGATGGCGGGGGCGGCCGCAGTCGGGGCTGCAAGTGATGTAACTGCGGGTGCGGCGATCATCAGGGCGGCGGCGATTGATCTGAATTTGCTTTGAACTGTCATGTCAGGAACTCCAAGTTATCGAATGTGCGCGACGTGGGATGCGCCATGCGATCCCGCAAGGCATGCCGGAGACATCATCAATCAATGTGGCTGCGTTGCGTACGGCAAAGTGCACTGGCATCTAACTGGCGGCTGTGCCGTCGTGGAAGACGGGCTTTGCAGCAAGGCTCGTCGGCATAGTTGGACTGGTCCGTCCCTTAAGGTCGAACGTTTCGAGATTTATAACCTCGCGAGGCCCCGACATGACGGTATCGACACGATGGCGCGCGCTGCGGAGGAATGTAGTTGCCGTTTGGATCGCCTGCGGCGCGATGTCGTTGGCCTCAAGCCCAGACGCTTATAGCGCTGGCGCTGCGCCATGCCCGGCTGTGGTTGCGACTGCGATTGCGGACATGAGCGGCCAATGTCAGCGGGATGGTGGTCATCCGCTCTGCGGTGTCGCCGCGTCTGCTTCGGCTACGTCGGTTGTTCCAGTTCCGGCGACAGCGTCGGCGTGTCAGGCGGCGGGGTGGGACGGTCTCCTTACAGCGATCGATGCGACATTGGCAGCCAACGGTTTTGTACTGCTCGGCGAGATCCACGACAATGACATGCACCACACTTTACGGGCTGCCATTATCGCCGGGCTCTCGGGCAACAAGCGAAAAGTGCCCGTGGTGTTTGAGCAATTTACCGCCGATCAACGCGAGGTCTTGGCGCCCTTCGCCGTGCCGAGTGAGACCAACCGCGATCCGGCCGCATTCCTGGCAGCCGTCGACTGGGACCGTTCGCCGTGGTCGAAAATGGCCGATTATCGCCCGCTTCTGTCGGCCGCGGTTGCGTCGGGACAGGCCATATTGCCCGGCGATCCGGGTCGGGAGGCGATGAAAAATTCTGCCCGTTCAGGTGCGGACAGCATCCAGGCCGCTGAACGGACGCGGCTGGGCCTCGATACGCCGCTGGGCACAGCGCTCGATAACGCGTCGCTCATCGAAATCGAGGAGGCGCATTGCGGCATGATGCCGAAATCGGCACTTGGCGGAATGGCCTTCGCGCAACGATTCCGCGACGCCCATCTCGCCGACGCCGTTGTCACGGCTGCCGGTGTGGGCGGCGGCGCGATCCTGATTGCTGGCAACGGCCACGTCAGGACGGACCGCGCGGTGCCGTGGTATCTCGCGCAGCGAGCAAAGGATCGGCCGATCCTGGCGGTGATGTTCACCGAGTCCGAGGACGGCAAGAGCGATGTGGCCTCGCTTGCGCAGTCTGGCCCCGATCGCCAGCCGGTCGCCGATTGGACTGTCGTAACGCCACGCAATACGTCGCGCGACCCGGATCCGTGCGCGCAAATGCGGGCCGCCTTTGAGCGCATGAAGGCGGCACCAAAGTCGGCGCAATGAAACGGATACGGATTCTATTTTTGGTTGTGGTCTCACGCGTCAGTTGAGCCGGGCGATTTCGTCCTTGATCCGGATGGTGGCAAGGATCCGGTCGATCAGTAGGCAGGTGCGAAGGAACAGCGCCGAACCGCGCCGGTAGTCGGCCTCGGCATAGAAATCGATCCGGCCCGCTTTGAACAGGTCGACGCATTTGACCTTGCCGGCGTCCGTCCCGCCATGCACCGCAATCGCGTGGCCGCCGTTTTTTCGCATCACCGCCATCGATGGCACGTCGGTGTCGCCATCGCCGAAGTAGATCATGTTCTCGAACGGGATCGGCCGCGCAGCCTCTGGCATGTGCTGGTTGATCGTCTGGCCGAGGTCTTCGACGCCCTTGTTGATGCGGAACAGGTATTGCGTTTTGCCGGTGTCGGTGATGACCCGCTTGGGATAGGGCAGGTCGTAGGCTTCGAACCAGTATTCAGAGGCGAACACGTTGTGGAAGCGATGGTAGATCCGCGTGCCCTCAACGATCTCGGTCAGCCCCGATGAGATGAGATAGTGGCGTAATTCCACGCCGGGTGACCCGTCGGGCGTTTCTGCGCGGATGTCGATGTAGCGGGCGATTTCGTCGAACCATTCGTCGACGCCAGGGAACAGTTCGACGTCGCGGCCGAGCGCGACGAGGTCCTCTCGGTCGATGCGAATGTTGGCCGCTTTCGCCTTTTTGTACATCAGGTGCATGTAAGTGATCAGCGGGTCGGCCTGCTGCTCGCGCGCGATTTTGTTGCTCTCGGCCCAGAATGCGTCCGGGTCGATGCCGATCTTGGGCAACAGCGAATATTCCTGCATCGGCTTGGGCGACAGCGTCCCGTCGAAATCGTAGACCAGCGCGATGATCCGCTTTGGCCCGGCCCGCGCGGTAGGCTGGGTTGCGCTCGGTGTAGCGGCTGCAATCGCGGACTTGGTGGCGGATTCTGATTTGGCTTTCGGTGACGCCGTTTGGACAGCGCGCGGCTTTCGGTCGGCCATGGCGGGCTCCGGTTGGGGCGAATCGCTCGAGTGAGAGAGTGGCCTATTTCGGTTGTCGCTATAGATTTGTCTCGACGTCGCCCACAGGCACATGTGGCGCCACGTCCGACACTGGCCGTCGCGTTAGTCGCTGATCATGACCAACTGCGGCCGGGTGCTGTTGAGGCGTGCGCCGCAGGGTGTTATCATGGCGTTATGGAAACGATCCCGGTTGAACGCGGTGACATCGCACTTGAGGATTTGGCGCGCCGCGTCGAGGCGGGCGAACGCGTGGTGTTGACACGCGGCGGTGAACCCGTGGCCGAAGTTGTCGCGCCACAACGGTCCGGCGGTTTCGATCCGGAGAGAATAGTACGCTTCAAGCGCGAGCATGGCATCGAACGCATCGTTACTTTCATCGCCGACGACTTCGATGATCCGCTGCCTGAGGATTTCTTGCTGCGGCCGTTACCTGATCCCGCCTCGCCGAAGTGAGCTACCTTCTCGATACCCACATTCTGCTTGCCTTAGCCGAGTTGGGTGATGCGCGCATTCCGTCTGCGATGCTGTCGGTCATCCGGCAGAGCGATGTCAAACTTCATGTAAGCGTTGCTTCCCTCTGGGAGATTTCGCTGAAGGCGCGGTCGGGGAAACTCAACCTGGGAATTGCCTTGAGCAAGCTGCCAGAGTTGTGCAGCGCGGCTTCGGCGACGATCCTCCCGATCACGCCTCAGCATGCTCTCGCCGACCTCGCGGTGCTGCCATCGACGCGCGATCCCTTCGACCTCATGCTGCTGGCGGTTGCCCAAGTGGAGGGTCTCCGCTTGCTGACGCTGGACCGGGCGCTCGCCGACCACCCGCTTAGCTGGCGGCCGGTTTGACGCGTATGCCTTTCTCGTCGAGGTTGGCTGCTCGTCGAGGTTGACTTGCGCATTCGTGCAGCCGCCCTATACCGACGCGTCCTAATCCACAGGCGCGCCAACCCGTCTCGCCAGTTTCAGTCCAGGCCCATCTACCCCATGCAGCTTCTCCTCCTCGCCACCCTCGGCGGCGGCATCGGCGCCGGAGCGCGCTATCTGATCCAGACCGAAATGATCCGTCGTCTTGGCCCGGGCTTCCCGTGGTGGACGCTGGCGATCAACGTCGCTGGCTGCCTGCTGATGGGCATCATCGCCGATCTCATCTCGCGGCGGTTTGGCGGTTCGCCCGAGGCGCGGGCCCTATTGATGACCGGCGTTCTCGGCGGGTTCACCACGTTTTCGGCGTTCTCGCTCGACGTTGCCCAACTGGTCGAGCGCCGTGACATGCTGGCGGCGGCGGGCTACATTGGCGGGTCAGTCATCTTGACGATCGCCGCCCTCTATCTCGGCATCGCCATTGCGCGTACGGTCGTCCCATGAGCGAAACACAATCGAAGCCAGCAAAGCAATCTGCCCCCGTCGAGACCCTCACGGTCGCGCCGAAGGATGCCGGGCAGCGCCTCGACCGGTGGTTCCGCCAGCATTTCCCGACCGTCAACCAGGGCTATCTGCAGAAATTGCTGCGCACGGGCCAGGTCCGCGTCGACGGCAAACGCGCGGAGACCAACTTGCGGATCGAGGCTGGCCAGGAAATCCGCGTGCCAGCCGTTGCCCGGCAACTGTCCAAGCCGGTCGCGGCGGCGGCGGCTGCGCGATCGGCAGGTGGATCGGCAACGGGCACCGGCCTGCACATCACCGCTGCCGACCGGAAGCTGATCGAGAGCATGATCCTCTATGAGGATGACGACGTGCTCGTGCTCAACAAGCCGTTCGGCCTCGCCGTCCAGGGCGGCACGGGAACCCGCCGGCACGTCGACGGCATGCTGGCCGCGATGGCCGATCGGTTCGGCGACCGCCCGCGCCTCGTCCACCGCCTCGACCGCGACACGACCGGCGTCCTGCTCGTCGCCAAGACGCGCGATACCGCCGCGCGGCTCGGCAAGACGTTCCAATCGCGCAGTGCGGCCAAGACGTATTGGGCGCTGGTGGAGGGTATTCCGCGCCCGCCGCAGGGCCGGGTCGAGGTGGCCCTTGTCAAGGACACCGGCCCCGACGGTGACCGCGTGCGCAAGGCGCGGCCCGGCGAGCAGGACGTGGCGATGCACGCGACCACGGTTTATTCGGTGATCGACCGCGTCGGGCAGAAATGCGCCTGGGTCAGCCTCAAGCCGGTGACCGGTCGGCAACACCAGTTGCGCGCGCACATGGACATTCTCGGCCATCCGATCGTCGGCGACCCGAAGTATTTGCCAGCCAGCGGCCGGTCATCGCTCGCCGATACGGATTTCGCCGACAAGCTCTATCTCCATGCGCGGCGCCTGATCCTGCCGCATCCAGCCGTGGCGCGTGGCGGTCCAGCTAAGCGCCGCACGCCCGACACCATCGACGTCACCGCGCCGATCCCCGAGCATATGCGCGCCACGTTCGTCGGGCTGGGGTTGGACCCAGATCGGTATGAGAGCGAGTGATGTGAGTAGCGAGTAGCGAGTAGGGAGTAGGGAGTAGTAGAGCGTGAGGCTGAGCGGACGGGACAGCCGACGTGCGACCTCCCGCTCCCCATGGCCTGCACTTGCATTGGGAGAGGGTCGGGGGCAAGTTTGCGCGGCGTTGCACCGGCCCCACGTTGACGGATCAGGCTGGGGTTTTGGCGTAGGTCCAGGGCATGCTGCTCACACGGAACCGCCAATTCCATACTCCCGCCAGCCGCATCACTCCCTCCAACGCGGATCGACGATCTGATAGAACGCCGCGTTCGACGTGCGGCCCCCTCTCCCCGCCTGCGGGGAGAGGAAGAGGCTGAGAGTGAGCGCAGCGAGCCTCGAAGCCGAAGGTGAGGGGCAGACGCTCGCTCCGCGCTGGACCTGCGGCACGGGCGAAGTAGTTTTGATACCGACCGTCAGACGGTGAGACTGCGAACGTAGCGGTGGTCGCGATGGGGCAGGAGGTGACGTGGAACATCGACAATGCCGTGCTTGAGGTACGTCCGTTCCTTGGTATGTTAGCCGACGAAAGCCAATGGCGAGGGGGAGTTTTTCGTGGCCAATCCGCTGCTCATCGCCGATTGCCCACGTTGTGGTGCGAGCGCGATAACGTTCGACGTGACGGCTCACGTCTTCCGGAAACAGGAGTACGGGTGGTTGAATTGGCACGAGGTGTTCAGCGTTTGTCGCAACTGCCACAGTCCGAGCATTTTTCTTATCAAAATGACCTTGATAGGACGGGAGAACGCTCGGGAGAACAGTGAAGAAATTTCTCGCACTCCAGCAGCGATTATGAGCGTTAAGATAAGTCTGAATAACCTTTCCTGATTACCCCGACTGATCCGCTGCGCAAGGGCGGATCGCGATGATGGATTTGTGGGGCACCGGCGGGATGGACGCCGCGACGCGGCCGAGGCGGTCGAGGTTGTCGGCCAGATCGTAGCGGCGATTGAAGCGCCACTCGAAGGCTGCCAGATAGCGGGCCGTGTGCTGGGGATCGCACGACCGCAGCGTGCCCTTGATGGCGCTCTTGACGTTGCCGAGCCCGGTGTTGACCCACGCGAAACTCAAGCCCTCCGGGCGCCCCCCGCCGGTCATCTTCACGACATGTTTCAGACCAGCATCGGCGAGGCCGTTGAAGCAGCCAAGCCCGTCGCTGTGCACGCGCGATCCGGGCTCGATGTTGCGCGTTGCGTAGTCCTTAACCGCCTCCTTCGTGAAGCCCGTGATGCAGCGCAGCTGCGTGTAAATCGGCCGTCCCTTACGGGTCTGGACGGCGATGACGAAAGGGGTCTTGTTGGCCGCTCCCCGCCCGCGTTTGCCGGGCTTTTCGCCGCCCTGGTAAGCATCGTCGATCTGGATGTCGCCCGAGAGCTTGTAGATCGAATTGCGCTGCCTCATCACCTCCATCAGCTTCTGTTTGATGAGCCAGGCGGTGTCCCATTTGACGTCGAGCTGGCGCGCCAGTTCGAGCGCTGCAATGTCGTTCTTGGCGGCCGTCATCAGGTGCATGGCCAGGAACCACTTGGTCAGCGGCGTGCGCGATTTATGGAAGATCGTTCCGGCCCGTGCTGAGGTCTGCAAACGGCAAGACGTGCACTGGAAGAGACGCTTGGGCGCGCAATAGCTATACTTGCGGCCCACGCACTTGGGGCAGACGAACCCATCCGGCCACCGCATACTGACCAGCGCTGCGTGGCAGTGCTCCTCCGTCCCAAAGCGCCGGTGGAACTCAGCCATGCTCAGCCCCTTCTGAAACTGCACCGCGTTGCGTGCCATCACTGCCTCCCTCGCCGCCGCTCAAGCCCCGTGTATCACGGCTTCGTGGCGCAACGGCGGATACATCGGGGTAATCAGGTAACCTTTTCGAGGTCCGCCGCTATATTGGTTTGCGCGATAATGTGTCCAGCTCGCCGCCCGAGCACTTGCCGGCGGAGATTGAAGCCGCCTTCAAGGAAGGCGCGGCGTGTTATAGCATCGGCTGCTATAATGCGGCGGGTACGATGTTCCGCCTTTGCCTGGATTTTGCCAGTGCGCCGTTGCTGCCAGATGCCAGCAATACCGCCGTCGCCCAGCCTACTAAGTATCAACGGTTTAACCTCGGGGCGCGGCTCGCTTGGCTGTTCGATCAAAGTATCTTGCCTGCCGTGGTCAAGGATTTGGCGTCGTGCATCCGGGAGGATGGCAACGACGGCGCCCATGCCGGTACGCTGACCCACGCCGAGGCCGACGACATCCTCGATTTCACGTCCGTGTTGCTGGAACGGCTGTTCACTGAGCCGAAAAAACTCGAGTTGGCTGAGCAACGGCGCCTGCAACGGCGAAAGCAGACACCCTGACGGCATCGGACATAGCCCTTCAAAGCTCCGCAGCCTCCGCCACTTCGCCTCACGGCCAACCACACCCACTCTCTACACCAGTCAGGACCCTCACGCGTCGTCGCTGCTCCTATACCGACCGTCGATTAGTTGACCTGTCGGAGCAAGTTTCTGCCCCTCACCTTCGGCTTCGAGGCTCGCTGCGCTCGCTCTCCGCCTCTTCCTCTCCCCGCTGGCGGGGAGAGGGGCAGCGCTGATAGCGTCAGCCACTGCCCCCAATCCGAGTGCTTGGCGTTGGCGGTTTGAGGCGGTTGTTGCCCCATAGCCGCCTATCAACAGTCTGCAC
>Ga0163155_10002782_pt1 | contig 19275 bp, 15 predicted proteins | sample OliLakLV19SP4G1_FD_148611 | JGI IMG/M metagenome (GOLD analysis project Ga0163155, IMG submission 148611) | Freshwater microbial mat bacterial communities from Lake Vanda, McMurdo Dry Valleys, Antarctica - Oligotrophic Lake LV.19.SP4.G1 | ecosystem: Environmental > Aquatic > Freshwater > Lake >... | reverse complement strand
TATCTTTACTTCTGAATTGATCTCTAAATTCTGATGACACCAGATCCCGACCCTGACTATCTTTGGCGCTATCAATTCGAGGCACCGTATCTGGTGACTTGCTTTGAATATCTTTAGCTAGAGCACTCAATACAGCCTCGGTAATCTTGGGATCGACACCCTCAGCCACTTGAACGTTGTAGTCGCGCAGCGCTGCATCAGTCAAACCTTTCGCTACATGCACACTGCCATCTTGATCAATGCGTATATCAGCAGCTTTGCTATCATCGACGGCTTGCACATTGATTTGCGGTCTTTCACCAGAAGACAAAACACGATCGGCAGTTGGTGCTTCGAGGTCGGCCTGAACATTCGCGATTTCTTTGAAGGCAGCCGGCACTTCGGCCTGGGCGCGAGCGTCGCCGAGAGGCTGCACTTGAGACACCGCTGCGTCATAGGCTGCAACACCAGTTGGCGGTATGGTCATGCTACCAGCCTCAACTCTCGTCGGTACAACATATGATGTGGGTGCAAAACTTTCGTAGCTGGGCGCGAAAGCCGGAGCGGCTATTACCTGGCCTACGTTTGCATCACCTTGCTGAGGGATATCTGGCATAGTCTGTGAACTCCTTACACTTGGAAATTTTGGCGCAGATTTTATCTTCCGCCTTCTGTGAGATTAGAGTTGAACTGTGACCTTTTTGTACCTGTAACCATCTAATTACTTCGTAGAATCCCCAGTCAGGCTGAGCACCGTCATGTTAGTTTCGGCTTTCTATTATGGGCTCTCGGCTAGCTCTCTATGTAATTCAAGAACAGTTTCCCAACCACGATCTTTGCTGTTGCCCCACTGATTGTCTGACAAAACCTCGACCACACCAAAAGGTCTACCACTGGGATCTAAACCGCGACCGGGCACTGTGCGCACATCATGAATAGTCTGCCAGTGAAATGCTCGCCATACCATGGCTGGAAGGCGTCCATCTTGTTTCAATCTCAGAGCAAGGGCATCGGTAAGCGGCTGTCTGATATTCCCTTCAGTTTCAAGCTGCTGATTTATGGTGGTCATTGGCTTACCAGTCATACGCTTGGTGAAGTCTTCAACATTGAGGAAATTGAGGGCGTCTACTGGCGCAGGCATTTGTCTCTGACCCAATCTATTACTTTCCAACGCATCCGCTAGATTTAAATTTTGAATTATCTGACTGGCATAGTTACGTTTGCCGTCATTAGACTTGAATGGATGCCAGCCGTCCTCTTTGTTAACATCCCAGGAGCGCGATTCCGAGTCCGGCATCCAACCTCTTTGCCAGCTCATCAAAGTTCCACTCAAATTTCCCTGCCTTTGATCGTCATGAGGTAACTTAAGCACGCGACCATCTTTGGTCTTACAAGTGCCGTCTCTCGCCACTTGCTCAAGAGCACTCATGTAAACATCTGGATTACGCACGGCAATAAATTTCTCACCGCAAGTGTTACCGCAAGAACCATGATTGCCCTGGTCTATGCCGGTTGGGTCAGAAATATTGCGCAGACCTTCCAGCACTAATTTCTGACGGTCAGAATAAGGCATTACTCCTGGGTTAATCAGCGTCTCATAAGCACTGCGATAAGCTTTTGCAATTTGAGCATCGGTTGGTGCTACTAATCCAGATTTTCTATCGGCATCGCTGCGGCGTTCAAAACTGTCCATGATTTCATGAGCTTTGCGTACGCTTTTAGCTTCTCCGTGATGTCCTTTAAAACCTGCATCAATTGCTCTTTCAAGAGCGTTACGAGCTTCCGTCACACTGTCAGATGCGGATGGGAGAGGTTTTTCTAATGGCTTTTCCTTTTCAACCGTCTCTTTGAGACTAGCCGATGTGGCGGCAGCGATATCGACGTAATCATTTTGAGTTGCAGCGCGCGTGCTGACTTTGCCGGAACTATCAGAGATTTGGACGGAGCCACCGTAGTGAAGCGCATTAGTAACAGACTTGCCGTCTGTATAGAACTTTTGTTCGCCCTTGAACATTTGTTTGCCCATGGAACGCTCCCACTGATAAGCAACCTGGCTGTAGGTGCCGTCGTTTGCCACCTTCGGTTCGCCCCATGTGTGATCTGGTTTTTCTACTTTTTTTGTATTAGTTTCGCGATTGTAAGTCGTCACAGCGTCGACTTCATTGCTCTGGCCTTTATAATCGAAACCAAAAGAAGTGCGTCCGTCGGGATAGTTAATGCGCGTGATGCGACCGGACGGGTCGAAATCGTAAGACGATTTTTCCTTGCCTTCCACAAGCTCGGCACCACTGCTGCGCACGATGTGCTTCTCACCATTCAAATTAAAGGTGAGATTGCCATTGGCTTCAAGAGTCATATTGCGACGCTCTTGACCGGGAGCTTGATCTGAGATCCAGACAACCTCTTTGTTGTCTTTGTCTTTCTGAGCTGATGGCTTCCAGTACGTAGTTTGACTGTCTCTAGTCTCAGCAATTTTAATGGGCTTACCGTGTTCGTACGCAGCATTGGCAACACTACCATCGGTGCGCGTAACTCGTTCAACTTGTGCTTCAGGGTTTGTTCTAACGTGCGCGCCGACACTATTTGTCTGATCAATATATTTGCCACCGTCTGGCCACTTACCTTGAACATCTCCATTTGGCAAAGTTCTGCTCGCTTCCGTCACGCTGTCAGCTGCAGGTGGGATATGCTTTGCCAGCGGCTTTGTAGCTTCAGCAATGACTGGTTTTAGTGAATCAAAATCTCCACGATATTTTTCCGGTATTGCTGTCCATTCCTTGGGAGGATTGAGCTGTTGCACCTGGTATAGCTTCTGCAGCGAGACCCATCCAGCATCTTGAGCTGTGCCTTTTTGATTGTCGAGCAAGACTTCAAGTTTGCCATTACGCACTCTGGCATCGTGCATGGTCTGAACATGCAATCCTGATACAACACCATCCCGGTCAGTGACGTGAATTGTATGGATGCCAGCTGGGAAGTCACCCTTTTCTTTCAAAGCTAACAATTCTTGAGCAGTAGGAGCATCACCAATACCAAAGTACGGCATAGATTTGCCGTTTATTGCCTTACAGGCCGACTGAATTTGTTCCATCGCCATATCAGACTTACCTGATACATGAGGCCTACCCCAAGCCGGGGAATTCGCACGGCTGGAAGGAATGGCACCACACTATTGATACCTGTTTCTTGAAATACTTTACTGGCCCAATTGCGCCAGCGATTTGGACCGACGTTTTCTGTTGTAAATTTAGACTGTTCAGGATCGCGGTCGATAGCTCCGGCTGGTAAATGTATTTTCTGACCGGCCGTGGTCGTGTAATCACCAGTCAAAGATACTTCTTTAATCAGTCTGGCGTAATTTTCAGGATTTCTTGATGCTGTGTACACTTCACTGGTCGTAACATTGCAAAGGTTGAGACCCTGATCGATGCGCCTCGGGTAGGCCACGTTGTACATGGAAAGCTTGACCAGGTCTGCCCTGTTCTCGTCGCTCAGCCCGCCAGGCTGTGCGGGCCCTTTCAACATTTCGGCGAAAGTATTATAAGTTTTAGCCATTTGTTCGCCGCTGGGAGCCTCAAGACCCAGACGTTTAGCCTCTTTCGCTCTTTGCTCAAAAGCAGAGGCGAAAACATCAAGGCGTTCAACGTCCATGCCGTGGCTCTTAGCCTCCGCGCGTAAGTTTTCTCTCGCTCGATCAAGATTTGATAGAGGCGCCTTCGTCGTTTCAAATATTTTATCAGCTGGTTTGACTTGCTCAGCCTGTTCAGGCTTGGATGCTGCCTTTTCGACCTTGATCGCGCCGGCCGTATCATCTTGTGGTTTGCTTGGAACTCTATTTCGGGAAATCTCAAGATTTGGCAACTCTAAAGCGAGTTTTGCCGATTTAGGTTGCTGATCGACGAAGTCGCTGCTATTGGCGGCACGGCTTCCAGTAACATTGCTGTATCCGTCGGAGAGGGCGACTGAGTGATCATATTGCAAAGTATTGACGACAAATTTGCCATCGGTACCAAATGTTTGCTTGCCTTTAAAAATTTGTTGACTCATGGTGGCATCAAATTGATAACCATATTGACTGTAGGTGCCGTCATCCGCCAGTTTAGGTTCGCCCCAGGTGTTGTCAGGTACTTCGGTTCTAGATTCACTGGTCTGATCATTGTGAGTAGTCACTGCATCAATTTTTTCACTATTGCCTTTGTACTTGAAGCCAAAAGTGGTGCTTCCATCGGGATAGTGAATGGAATCGATTCTACCGCTGCCATCAAAATCGAAAGTTGCGCGTCCTTTGCCCTCGATAAGTTCAGCACCATTGCCGCGCACAATGTGCTGTTCTCCCTTTGCCACAAAAGTCAGATTACCATTGCTCGATATAGCCATATTGTGACGTTCTTCACCAGGAGCCTCTCTAGACACCCAAGGCAAATCCTTGCCATCTTCACTTTTTTTGGAGTAGTCGGGGCGCCAGTATGTAGTAATGCCGTTCTTAGTTTCGGACATGCCTAAGGGTTTACCATCTTCATAAGCGGCACTGACTACGGTGCCATCGCGCCTGGTGACGCGCTCTACTTGCCCCTCGGCATTTGTCCGCAGACGTGCACCGACATTGTTTGTATGCTCCGTGAAGGCACCACCGTCTGCCCAGTTACCTTTACCGTCACCATTCGGCAAAATCTCTAAGCGCTCGACTCCGATTTTTGGCCCCTCGACTTTCTCCATTACAACAGCAACGGGCACTTTAACCGCATCTGGTGCAGCCGAACCTTTGTCCACTATGACCAATGACGGTACATTTACAGGAGGCTGCTTCAGTTCCAGCTCGGTTTTGATCTCGCGAAGCTCTTTCGCGCTAGCAGCTCCTGGTTTTGTTAAGCTGCTGCTGTCCAGTTGCAGGGGGGCGTCTTCAATGTGCGTGTAATCTGCTGTTTCGATTTTAGACATCTTAACTTCACACCTTTAAATGATGAGGCAACACTAGTAGTTTCAGACGGCCTGGTAAATAAAATTGAGTCTCTGATTCGCCGAAGCGCTAGTGAACAATTGCATAATAAAAACAAATTGTGACTACTTGGTACCCTGTGCTGTAAACGACCTGAAACTGGCATAGCCCTACAACTACATGAAAGAGTAGAGAAATTTTAAAAAATTTCAAGTCAGGGCAAAAGAGGAAGAGCCGGTGCCCTTCCTCTTTTAGTAATATCAGTCGATTACATCACTTCATGTGGCATCTTGAGTTGCGGCATCAGCTGGAAGACCTGACAGCAATGGCGCTGATTGACTCGGCTAAGAGAGCCAAGAGACCTCATGGTCACCATAGAGTTCTCGCGATAAGGGAAGCCCAGCGGAACGATCTTGATCGTCACGGCCTGCTCTTCACCCTAGGTGTCATGGTTGACGACGATGTAGTCGCCGGGCGGCAGATAATTGTGATCCCTGCCCACGCTGAGGGTGTTGAGGAGTTCTGGCCGTGCGTAATAGGCAGGAACAACGACACTTTTGCCGTCGGTAATGGCGGTCTCGACTCCAGCAGAAATCTTCCACAGGCTAATCTGGCGCATGAATGGAGCTCCGGTGTTAAGGTCAGTCCGCCGTATCAGTGGTGCTGGAGTCTACAGGCAAGGCAGGCACTGTTGACGTGGTTGAATAGCTAGTTCGGGTATATTAAACGGGTACGATCTGAGCGGCTCGAAGGAATTAACTGCGTCTGCCAAACAAGTGGGCAAAAGTATTTTATGGCCAAAATCCTAATTGTTGAAGATGATCTACACGTAGCCAATACCGTCAAGGATTGGCTACTCTTTGAAAAACATTTAGTAGAACAGGTCACCACCGGCACTGATGCTCTTGAAATGATGCGTGCCTACGAATATGATCTGATAATTTTAGATATTTCCTTACCAAAAATGAGCGGCCTGGAAGTTTGTCGAGAATATCGCAATCACGGCGGCAAAAATTTGATTCTCATGTTGACTGGTCGTGGATCAGTAGAAGAGAAAGAGACCGGCCTTGATGCTGGGGCCGATGACTATTTGACTAAACCATTCCATTTAAAGGAATTATCTGCACGGGTGCGCGCCTTGTTACGACGTCCCAGCAACCTTAATAGTGACTTTCTCAAAGCCGGCACCCTGGTACTAGACACAGCCAAGCACACAGTCTGCCAGGACGGGGTGCTCATTCACTTGCCTCGCATGGAATTTGCCCTGCTCGAATTTCTTATGCGGCATCAAGATCAAATATTCAATGCCGCCACCCTGCTTGAAAGGGTATGGACATCAGACTCTGAAAAATCGGCAGAAACAATCAGAACCACAGTGAAGAAACTAAGACAGAAAATCGATCAAGAGGGTGTGCCGTCGCTAATCAAAAACGTCCACGGCGTTGGTTACAAGCTGTCGTCATCTGACTGAGAGCAAATCAGTAAAATTGCCTCTGTTTAATTTCGGGTACATTTTGGATACATTTGCGCTATACGATGCCCTCACTTGAATTCAGGGCGGAGCGCAAAACAAATGGGCTTATTTCATCACAGACAAATTGAAAAATCAAATTGCGGTGGCGACCAGAGCGCGGGCAACTGCGGACAGGGCTCATGCAGCCCCGAAGATCCACGACAACAGCTAGCCGACATGCGCACCCGAAAAGTGCACGGTTTCGCTGATCGCAGCAATTCTTCTATGAATGGTTCTGTCATTATTCCCAGCGAAAACTCCTGGTCTAATGATTCTTACAAAGCCACCATCGCAAAAAACTTTCAATACACAGATCTAAATTACAATCAGGCCCTCACCACTGCCGCTCGCGAGGGCAAGCCTATCGTGGCCGTATTTGGTTCACGCAGTTTGCGCGATAGCCAACACCTGGTAGAAAATGCCATACCAGCTTCCGCTCGTCAAAGAGACGCTGTCTACGTCTACATTGATACCGATCGCGCTCAAGGTAATCCTAATTTTACCAACTTAATCAATTCCGAAATCAAACCGACTAATCTGGCTCACACTCGGGTGTATTCGCTCTCCCGTGACGGGTCAGGCAAACTGTCTGCCGATAGACCATTAATGACAGCCTGGGGTGGCCGCGATGAGATCGGCAGCCTGGTGAAAGACCATGTCACTTTTGGCATCAACAACATGCGCGAAAAAAGGCTAGCACCAGATGCAGTGCCCGAAAATAATCCTTACCCGAAAAAATTACCAGATTCGCCTCCCGCTCCAGACCTGCCGCCATTAACGCTGACTGATACACCACCACCACTACCGGTGCCTCCAGAAAAGCCACTCGAAGCAACAGACAATTTGTTTCCTGACCGCCGCTCATCGATAAACGAAACGACTAAGGTGTTAGAACTACCGATAGCACCAGCGCCAGATAAACGAATCCCAGATGTGTCACTCGCCTTGCCAGAGCGATTAAATCGCCCCGACGCTGAACGCGATTTATTTCCAACTCACCGCTCATATGTTCCCAGGCCATTTGAACGCGTAATACCACCACCACCACCAGTGGCGGATCCGGCAACGTCAGAATTGCCGCGTCCGTTACAGCACCGGGAGCGGCGCGCAATACCGCAGCAGACCGAGCAGCAGACTGAAATTGATAGACAACACCCGCGCGAACGCCAGAGGCGTCCTGAAGATGGCCGAGTAATAGAACTAAATCCAAAAGACTTTGAGCGTTTAGTGAGAAACTCAGATAAGCCCGTCATACTCGATGTCTCTGCCACATGGTGCGGTCCATGTCGAAATCTCGCACCGATACTGGACGGCGTTGCCAAACAATATTCTGGTCAGGCCACTGTCTACAAGTTAGACCTCGACCGACTGGGTCGGGAAAATCCACGCCTGGCTCGGGAACTCAACGCCTCTAGTATTCCAGCAGTGTTTATGTACGACCGCGGAAAGCAAGTAGGCCGACCAATGATTGGCCTTGAAAGTCCAGCATCATATCACCAGCGAGCTCAAAGCCTGATTGAGAGACATGCTCAAAGTGGCCCGAAAGATTCACAACCACCGCAGGTCTCAAGACTCGAAACCGATAGCTCAGACGAACATAGCCGACCCGCTACAAGGCTTGAACGTCGTATCGAAAGACTAAAACATAAGCTGGAAAAACTGACCCATCTTTCGCACGAAGAAAAAGAACTGGCTTTTAAACCCAGTGCAAAAGAACAGCGCGTCTTCCAACTGATTAACCACGAGAGAAGAAAAGCCGGTCTACCAGACGTTATGCACGATCCGAGACTGCAAATTATTGCTAACCATCACAGCAATTATCAATCCACTCATAACGTTATGACTCATAACGAAAACATTCGTGGCTGGCAAAATGTCTCGCAGAGAATGAAACAGGTGGGGCTTGAAGGCTGGCGTGAAAACGCTGCCACTGGCCAGTTCACGCCAGAAGTTCTAGTACGCATGTGGATGGACTCTCCTCCTCACCGAGCCGCGATACTCGGACACGGCAATATTGCCGCAGTGTCGGTGAGAAACGGCAAAGCTACTTTCAACCTGACACAAGATCCTGAATCAGAGCGCGGTTAACGCTAAAACTTTTTCTCACACATTACATTGGAATTTAAAATCATGACAAATTTGGCTCACAAAATCGTCGATTATTCTGAACATTTAGAAGCAAGCGGATACGCTTCCAGTGCCATTCGCTCCTACAATTCTCGCCTGCGCGGATTTGTAAATTACATCGATGAGCAAGGTCTCGACCATGCCGAACTAATACGCGACCGCTCGCTCATGCAAAACGCCTTAGAACAATATAGCCAGTACCTTGGCGGAGAAGGTGTGAAAGCCTCATCAGTCAACTCTATTCAAACAGCGATGAAAGGCTTCTGTCGTTTTCTCGGCATGCGCCGACTGACCCTCACGAGACAGTTAGAATCGCCTGCCCTGCCGCAATCACTCGATGCTCAGCAAGTCGCAAAATTATATGAGGCAATTTCGTCAGCGACAAACCTGAGAGATAAAGCCATTGCCATGCTCATTCTCAAAGCAGGCTTGCGTTCTTCTGAGTGTGCCGCTCTCAATACAAATGAGATCTTCTTCGAAGCCGATCTCTGCTATATCTGCACCGGCAAGGCGGCTAAAAGTAGAGTGATTGCCCTTGATGGAGCGGCATCAAAATTTATCGTAGACTATCTACAATACGTCGACGCAAGGGAGAGTGGAGCTCTTTTTATGAGCAAAACTGGAGCAAGAATTAGTGTGGCCAGCATCGACCTGATTCTAAAAAATATCGGCCGCCGGGCGCGTTTAGAAATATCGGCCCGACGGCTGCGCGATACATTTATCACCCAACTGGTTTCAAGCGGCCTCGATATGAGTGATATTGCTGTTTTGGGTGGCACCAAAATTGACACCTTGAAACGCTTCTATCCTCAGAATGTTCAAGTCGGCACGCCACTTGCAGTTCCCACCACCAATTTCATTCTCACATATTAGCTGCCACCACTGTCGGTACTATAGTGCCGTGATCCTTCACCGATCAGGATGCGCTATCGCGCAGCGCCACGAGCACGCCCGCGGCCGGGCCGAACGAGTCTGGAAGCAGCTCGGACAGACAAGTGTAGACGACCGACAAATCGTTCCCGACCAGAAGCACTCGCGCTTCCGGTTCAAATTCGCGCAGAATCTGCAGGCATTCGCCGTCTATTGGATTGGGCGCGGTCGGATCATCGACTGTGACGGCAAGCGTGGCCTCCGAGCAGTAGCCAGCAGTGCGAGCGGTACGCATGGCAACGGCTTCGGCGAGAGCAGACCCGCCGTAGCTGGTGTTCTCGTCCGTCACGCCAGGGAATTGGCGCCGCTTGCCGGCGTGGTTCGCGGCGATGAACGCTGCAGCACGCTGCTTGTTCGTGTACGGCACGTGAGAGCGCTCACAAAGCGCATGCAAGCGCTTAACGATGCGACGATCCGATGCAGGCAGCGCGTCACAGGCGACAGCCGCACCAGAAGCTGCTGGCAAGAGGTCAGCGACCTTGCACTTGAAGACGTTGCTATCCGCGTCGGCCATTGCGAGCACGTCGGCATCGAGGCCGAACTCCGTCTGGACCTGCCTGCAGAGCCCGCAGGAGTGCGCGCCAGGGCCCTGGTAGCGCTTGCAGACGAAGGCGATCTTGAGGAGCTTGCCATAGCCGGCCACCACCGCCGAGGTGATCGCGTTACGCTCTGCGCAGATTGTCGCAGGCATGAACCAATTTTCGACGTTGCAGCCGCTGAAAATAGCGGTTTGTCCGGCACCGTTGAGCGCGAGCACGACGCATCCTACAGGGAAGTCCGAACGAGGCACATACGCGTGCTCCGCGGCATCCCAGGTGCCCCTAACGAGCTGCTGCTCGACCGCGGAGAGGTCAGTGAACTTGGTGAAGATACCGAGTGGAGTACTCATTTTGGTTACCTTTAAAATAGGTGCGGCTCTGAGTTTCATCTTCTTGTCGAGCTCGCGGAGGCGGTAACTGGAATACGACTAAATTAGACGACTTTACCGGCCTGAAGACCTAGAACTCGCCGGCAATTACCTTTCGCACCCGACCAATCAGCTCCTCGTCTGATTGACCTCCGCTAGCGTAAATTGGCGGAAAAATTGTCACGGTCATGCCGCCGCGCCACTTAAATCCCATTTTCGGAAATGGTCCTCTGGCTGATGCAGCGTGTCGTTGATCATATTCAAGCCTGATTGGCACAAGCCCTACAGGCCAGGATCCTTCCAGTTCTTTCCAGGCGGCACCAACAATGGTGGCGGCACCTTTTTTGAAAGGAAGGAGTTCGCCCGACGGGCTGATATTGCCCTCGGCGAAAATGCAGAGGCTTTCGCCTTGAACCAGTTTTTTGACACTGGCACTGACGACAGCGTTGCGATTGTCGGGGCCGACTGCGTAGCAACCTAGAGCAGCCATTACAACAGTGTCAATACCTCCTGCACCACTCATCTCTGTGTAGTAAGTCATGTAGCGCAGAGGTCGCTTGATCACGCTGAAAATGGCAATAGCGTCAAACATGGACGAATGGTTGGGGCAGTAAATCATACGCCCGCCACCATTAAGATGTTCAGCTCCCACCAGTTTCAATCGGCCAACTTGAATCAATATCCAGGTGCGGGCGACGTACTGGCCCAAAATTTGCAAGGGTCGCCAGGCCTTAGGCATGTTGCCGCTGGTCAGGCACCAGGTCACATAGAAGCGAAAGGGCTGCATGAAATAATTGCAGACACGCACGGGAAACCTCCACCCGCTTTGGGCAGAACGAAAATGAGCGAGCCTCTGGCTCGTAGCCAGAGGCAGAGATTGTCACGCATTGCGAGACGGGGCTTAGAGCGCTTCCAGGGCGATCTTAAAACTGTTTAGAAGATGATTTTGTAGCCGAAGTATCCGATAACGACCAAAGCCAGCATCAGCAGAGCGAATTGCAGTTTTCTGATTCGCTCGACAGCTTCAGCTTCTGGTGCAGAGACAGGATATGGACGCTTCACGGCTCCTCCGGGCAGCCACCAGAAAGGTCCGGTGTGGTCAAGGGAGCGCATGATGTAATTCTGCTGAAACTTTCGCTCCCGGCGAGGAGCAAACAAAAAGTAATCCAGCACCAGACAGACGACAAGCACAGCTACCAGCAGCACCACAATGCCGCCGATGATTGTAAGGACGCTCATGGACTTTTCCTCCACTAAGTGAGATTGACATCAAATTTGATGCAAACGCCAGTAGGCAGGTCACCAGCTCTTTTGGTAGCAGTGGCAGTAGAAATGTTAGTGAGAGTTTGTAGAAGTTGAATTAGAAGTAAAAGTTGGAGTTCCTCAAGAGAGTGAAGTTAATAGGTACTTAAATCTAGTATTTAGCGCCAGCATAAGGCAAGCTGCAAAAGACAAAATACAAATAATCAAATTGACTCTGACGTTGCTAGCGAGGGCGATATAGCAGTATCAGCCGTTGCGGTACAAAAACGACACAATTAACCACTAATCTATTAACGACAAGAGGGCTTAATCGTCTTGAGACGATCAATTTACCAGGTGTGGCATGACGGTAGAGAGACATCGGCAAAGAGACAATGCCGACTGTGACAGGTCGCATACTGACGCCAGCGAAAAAATATTTGATCAACTTACTCTAACTGTCAGGCCGAAACTTACCAAAGACAATATAGAGCCAGCAGAACTCAGCGCCAGGCGGCTGGTTTCTCGCGAGCAATTAGATGAGCTAACCAGATTAACTCTTGAAGGCAATCAGAGTGCCAAGACTTCGCTCACTCGTTTGAGCAATATCGACTCACCAATCACTGTTCCAGATAAAAGTTGGAATGACCCGGTCTACGGCACAGTCAGGCTATTGTCAGCCAGTACTCAGTATCACGACCGTATAGAAGCGGCTGCGGTGGGTAGTTTCGCCAAACATAACGACAAAGATTTGCTCAAAACCATCGGCGAGATCGCAGCTAACGATCCGCAAATGTTGCAGCAAATGAAAAATTCCATTCAGTCTAATCTCAAATCAGATTCTGAAGAACGCCGGGCCGGCGGCCTCAAACTCTTACTGTCAATTCCTGGCCAGTGGGAGGGTGAAGAGCTTAAATTGGCGTTGAAAAATCTTCGTCGTGACGATCTCGACCTCTTTCGCGAAGCTTTTCCTCACGCTCCCAATCACTTGAAAAAATGTGCATTCGAAAGTATAGAAGATGAGCGCAGCCAGACCATACTTCAAGCGACCTTAACTCAAAGGGAGAATTTCGGCCGGCCAAAGCAAAAAGAAAATCCTTTTACTTTGTCATTATTGGATATTGAAGCCAACAATAGCAGTCCATGGCCATTTGATCGAACAACTGACGACCGACAAATTCAGGCTTACGAAAATCAGCTCAAGAAACTATGGCCTGAGCAAGGCTATTTCAACGGGCAAAATCAGGCTAGCGATTTGCGCTATGTAGAGGCAGCAATGGGTTACTCCATAAATCTCCAAAGCGCGGTAAAGGCCGAACAAATAATTGCCAACTGGGGAGTTTCTGGAGAGACCAAAGAACAGCAGGGGCGCATTCAAGATGTGATTTCGCAGTACGGCGCGACACTCACGAAAGTCGACACTCGCCTGGCGCTATACAACGCTCTATCACCTGAAACGCGCAAGCAATTAACAGGCAGCAAAGATGGAGCCGAAATTGATGCCAGACAGATTTTCGGAAAAATGGCCAATGGCACCATGGAGGCCGATAATCAATTCAGTTTCTTACTGGTGTCAGCGCCTGGCCAGTCACTGGAAGAGAAGTTGGCCGCAAAAGCCAGGGCACAAAATCTAGAACTAAATGCAGCCACAGCGCTGTTAGATCGGCAAATAAGCACGCACAAAGGGGAAATCAACGGCCTAACCAACCATGCCCGCGACGGCGTGGGCTTTCTCAACAGGCTCGATCAAGTCGGCTCAAAGCTAGCGCAGGGAGCGCTCTATCTCAGTCCTTTAGCGCTGACACCACTATCGATAGTTGACGGCAACTCATTGCTAGCAGGGCCTGACGGCGTTGACCGGTGGTCAGGGGAACAAGCAGCTAAAGTGCAGACATTCGTTCAAGGCCATAAAAAATTACAAGAAACTGTTACCCGAGTGCAAGAGCAAACTTCCGCCAAATTACAACTGGATCTGGCCAGCGATGCCTTTCAATTTACCAAATTAAAAGACTCAGGCGACAAAGAGATGAGCGATCTTATGGCTCTGGGCATGGTGGATAAATACGGCCTGCAAATACTTAGAGACAAAGCGCCAGTTGTATTTCGTGAGCTTACGGAAGAAAATGGCGCTTTGTCGCGTTTGAAAGCAGAAGGCCTGACGCAAGCAAAAACAATTCCAGACTTCCAGACCGGCACCACCCATGGTTTCAAACAAGCTTTGCGCTCTTTCGCCAATTTCGTTCCCAACAATCAGCAAGGTACGCTCGACATGGGCGCCTTGCGCAAAAATGCGCTACAAGCGGTAGACGCCGAACCCACTTTAGCAATGGTATCAGACGTAGCCAACAAAATTGGTTCTGAGTTGCCAGACTTGACCAAAATGTATGAAGCTGCGATCACAGGCGACAAATTTGAAGCGTATATCAAAACAGTGAGAGAAAAAGCCGGCAGGATCGAAGAGGCGCTCAATGGAATTGATGTGCCCAAATTGACTGAAGCCGTGGAACAGCTGCACTCCGCTGCAGCTCTGACAAGGGACGGCAAAACACGGGAAGATTTGACTGCTCGCGAAGAAGCGGTGAAACAGATGCTCGCTTTAGCAGATCCAAGCTCGCCGCAATCTATAAAACTGAAAAAAATGTTTGCCGAAATTCAAAGCCGTGACTTTAGCCCCAATGACTTTGGTCATTGGATAAAAGAAAATGGCCCTACCATCGCCGCTGCCATTGCCGCCACAGCACTAACAGCAGCCACAATGGGAACAGCTTCACCACTGGCTTTTGCTCTTGTATCATCTGCCAATATTTACGTCGCGACGCAGGCGACCAAAGAAAGCCTTTTTCTAATTAATCATGGCCTAGGCGATACTGGCCTGGGGAAATTCAATGAGCGTTCATATCTCGGTGGCTGGACTAAAGAGAGTGTGGACCGCTTTGGAAAAGCGATGTCAAACGCAGGCAAAGACACTGCCGGTGATACTTTTGCTGCACTGATGAAAGCTGACAGAGAAAACGCGGCAAAATTTCTTTCTGACGTGGTGGCACCTTCGGCCTTAGAATATTCCACAAACGTGGCGATGATGATGGCCACAGTGGGAGTGGTTAACCTTTCTACTCAAGGTTTGAAAGCACTTTCGAAAGAAGGGCTCAGAGCCCTGATTATTGCTCCGGAAGCAGCGCAGTTAATGGCTAATGTTGAAAGGCTCGGAGCACAGGCCAGTGGTAGCGAAGCAGTAGATGGCTTGACGAAAAGCTGGTTGGCAAGCGGAACAAAACTAACCCGCACAGTGGGCAGCAATGGAGTGCAGGAACTAGGATTTAATTTGGCAGACAAAGGCTTGAAAGACTTGCGCATGGAAAATTCATATGCCGGATTTTTATTATCTACCGCTTTCGCTCTAGCAGAATCAAAAATCAGTCACCGCTCTCGGCCACACTTCTCTGACCACACAAACGTGTATTTTGAGCCTGCCCTAAAACCTGAAATCTTAGCCAAATTGAGAACCGATGGACATACAGTGGTCGAGCGCCCTAACGGACGACTTGAAGTAACACCCTTTAACGCCCCTCACGGAGTGCCACCAGTGGTAATGCACTTCGATCAAGTAGTTTCTACACCAAATTCAAATGTGCCGCGAGCGAGAATGGAGAGCCCGTTTAGAGAGAGAGAGCTCGGGCGCAGAGCGGTGCACTATGCAGATGGAGCAGGAGGAAACTTGAGTGATCCCAATCAAAAATTGCGCATCAATGCCGCGCATTCGGCAATAGGAGCTGCAGATTTACCAGCCGGGCCATTGAGAGAAGCTATGGCCAAATATATTGATCGCGGACCAAAGGGCATCGAAGTGGTGCAAAAAGCTTTAATGGCCGACCCACGCACCCGCAAAGAATACGGTATCGATGAAGCAATTCTTCGCGGTGACTCTCCCGACCAATTGCATACTTTACTGAAAGAGTTGCCTCCCGATTGGGTGCTAGGCTTCTCACCGGCAGTCGACAGACAAACAGGCCTGCCACGCCACGCTCAAACGCGCGAATGGATGGACAATGCCTGCCGAGTTTTGCAACTGGACGCTGACGAATCTCAAGCTATGAATAAAGCAATTAAAGAATCAAGGGTAAAATTCACCATGCTGGATAGAAAAACTCTTGAGCGATGCGAATCAAATCAAAATCTCTGGTCGTTCGAAGGAGGGGAAGGAAATAAGACTCTGCGCACCGCAGAATCAGGTTTGACCCGGGCCGACGACTACAATCCGGCCATTGCCGACGCTGCGGTTTTAATGTTCCGCACCAGAGAAAACAGACGCGAACAATACTACGTGGTCAATGGTTGCCGGCGGATACATTTCTTTGGCTCTGAGACAAGTAATCCTAACAACTGTGCACTGCCGGTAATCTTGTTTGACAGCCCTGAGTCGTTTGAACAAGTCACAGGTCACAATCCACGCTCAGGCATGTCGCGCACCAGCTTATTTCAATTTGAAGTGCCATCGGCAGCACCTACTTCACGCAAGCGAGCAGGCTAAAATAGCGCTAATGATACCGTATATGGAGCCTTTTCGGACATGGTTCTAGCAGGTAAACTGTCATCTCCCGCTCGCGATGTGGAACCATGCTGTGATGCGGTGTTTCAGAATGACCAAGGCAACTCTTCCTTGCACTTCAGGATTCGTGAGCGCTTCAAGGAAGCGCACCGACTCGATCGCTCTTGCTCTGCGCGATGCTGAGACATTGCAGCACATTCTACCTTCACGCGGCACGATTGGGGTCCAGCGATATGCCTGAACCAAGATCACAGTGAGGAGAAGCAAGCAGGGATCGAGCATCTTAAACCACTTCATACAACCTCCAGCGGTGGAAGATAGTTTTTCATCCGGCAAGAGAAATTGAAGCACCATCCATGGTGCTCGCTGCTTTGTTGATTACTTGGTCGTAGAAGCCGGCGTTGCCGTCGGCAAATCGAATTCGTCTCCGGCGCTCAGTGCCGATATGATTACGTTGTGCACGCTGGCAAAGGAGTTCTTGCTACGTGCTTCAAGGTTAGAGCGGAAACCTTCGCCGCGTCTAAAGAGTCGCACGTTGCCTTCCCCGTAGACTTTTGCCTTGCCGTCGTGGATGTAGACAGCCGTGTCTTCATCCAACCCGATGCCCAATTCGGCTGTCTCGATCAGCACAAGCGCCGCCATCAGTCGGGTGTCGCGAGATCGAATTCCGGCGTGAGTGTCGACAACGATCTTGGGCACAAAGTTCAACCCGTCGATGATATTGAGCGACCGGGCTTTAATGGCGTGATCATCCATGCCACTAGCAATCATGCGCGGGGCTGCGATCATTGCTCCAGCACTGCTGCCACCGATCAGTCCGTCGAAGGTCAAAAGCTGGTTGAGCACCGGCTCTTCCAATAATCGCTTCAGACGGCTTTGGTTGCCGCCGCAGATATAAATCGCAGTGGTGTCCTTTGGCAGACCGGTCTTAGAGCCGGGAAGGATGACAGTGGTGCGTTTGACGCCCAGCTCGTTGAACGAGTTCTGGAGATCATCACCGATTTTTTCCGGTTCTTCGCTGGCATGCGTAATCACGGCGATGTTGGCTTTTTCGCCGCCGGCGAGTTGAACGAAATCTTCCAGCGTGCTCTTCGCGTTACCGCCGATCAAAAAGAAGGCCGCCTTGGGAGCTTTGCTGGCAACAGCTTGAGCGGCGAGGTCAGAAGGGGTCGCAAGAACGAGAACCGCCAGGAGCAAAATTGGCCACTGTCGTAAGTTTAGCGACATAGTGATCTCCCTGGTGGTGGTGTCGTGTGGCTGAATAAGAGAACAAACTACAGCGATGGTTGCATACTAACCGCTAAAAGCAATTTTTCCTATTACTCAGTCAGCCGCACCGAACCGGCACCGCGGTAGATGAAGCCAGCCACGACCATGTCAGCCGGAAGACTTTCAATCTCAAGATCTTCAATATAGAGATTCCCGCCAAGGTTGAGCCCTCTGGGCAGTGTGGTCACCCTCGTGCCACTCAAATCGAGAGAACCTCCCAGGCAAAGCGCGTCGGGCAGCACACTAATTGCTGTATCTCGCAAATAGAGTGAACCACCCACCTTCAGCCCCTGCGGCAAAACAGTGATGCCGCTGCCATTGAGATGAAGTGAACCACCGACGCAGAGGCCAGTGGGCAAGGAAGCTGTTGGAGCGCCGGTCAAGTCAATGGAGCCGCCCACGGTAAAACCTTCAGGCAGAAAGAAGTCAAGGCCACGCAGGTCGACGGAGCCGCCTACGAGAACTTCTGGTGGAACAGTTTTAATTCCAGTGCCACGGAGATAAAGTGTTCGCCCCACGGTCAGCCGCTGCGGCAAGACCTTTATGCTGGTGCCCTGCAAGTTGAGAGAACCGGCGACGATCAAGCCCTCCGGCAATTCTTTGATATCGGCAGAAACATAGAGGTCACCAGCCACGGTGAAGCCCGGAGCCTTATCGGCAAAACTGGCAATGGTTTGAGCATTGAGCTCAAAGTCACCTCCGCCAATTCTGAGCCTGAGCTTGATCATGAATCGCCCCCCAATCGGTAAAATTCTCTCGGCCGCAAACTATGCACATGCAGCTCGTCATATGGGTCTTTCAAATTGCGCATCAAGACAATCAGGCGGCCGAGATCGACGGCAGCCTCGTGGTTAACGGGCGTGGCTCTAAGTGCGGCCTGGTAATGCGCAGCAATTGCAGCATTGACCAGAGGCACCATGGTGGCGCTGAGCTTGTTTTGTGAGAGCGGGTGGCCATGCTTTCGGGGATCGGCAAGCAGGTTCGCCACATCGCTCAGAGGCAGCATGGCGATCCACTGATCAATTTTCACACCGAGCTCCTTTAGTAAAAAGCCGCCTCTAATTAAATGTAGAAGCAGCTAGCCACCTCGCGGTCAGCTAGCTGCTGACAAAGACAGCATTAGAAGCTCAAGTCACTATCGACTTTATGCCTCGAGGACGAGAACGGTGTTGTGATCCTCCACGCTCCATCTCAATTCCACCGAGCCGAGAGTGACCTTGTCACCGAGCTTGAGCACCACGGTCTTCTCAATCAGCTCATCATTGACCCAGGTGCCGTTCTCGCTCCCGAGATCGCGGAGCGAGACTTCGCCACTGGTGGAAAGAACAATCACTGCATGTTTTCTGCTCACCCGCAGGCTCATGGGCCTCAAGTCGCAAGCATCACCTCGGCCGATGATGACGATGGAAGCTGACCGAAACCGCATGGTTTGTCCTTTGTGCTGGAGTAAGTAAGTAAGTAAGTAAGTGAGTAAGTACAGCACGAGCAGAGCCACGCCCACAGAAATCCGGGCGGAACAACTTCACCACCACCGAGCTGGGTTTGTCGGGCTAGCTATTTTTTGGGGCCGGCGAGTGGCACGGACATAGCCGCTATCACCAGTAGCCAGAAGAGAAAAATCACGACGCGAGCGCTGTCAACATCACGATCACGCATTCCGGGTCTCCTGATGCAAAAAAGTAAAGGGCACGGGATCCGACGCTTTGCTAGACGCGGGTAGCGCCGGGGCCACCCACTTGTAGTTGTTAAGCTCAAGACACTTCAACCCGGGTTATCCCGGAAATATTTGGCCCGCTTCTCTTTCGAAGGGAACCTCAGGCTTTCAT
>Ga0163155_10002756_pt1 | contig 19358 bp, 14 predicted proteins | sample OliLakLV19SP4G1_FD_148611 | JGI IMG/M metagenome (GOLD analysis project Ga0163155, IMG submission 148611) | Freshwater microbial mat bacterial communities from Lake Vanda, McMurdo Dry Valleys, Antarctica - Oligotrophic Lake LV.19.SP4.G1 | ecosystem: Environmental > Aquatic > Freshwater > Lake >... | reverse complement strand
GCTTTAAGCAGGTCAGAAAGTATAAATCGTTCACGCTGAAGCAGGCAGGCTATAAGTTCTTGGGCGGCAACCGCGTCAAGATTGGCAGTCGAGTCTATCAGTATTGGAACAGTCGAGAGATTGAGGGAACGGTCAAAACCGTAACCATTAAGCGGACTCCTCTGGGAGAGCTGTTTATGATTGTAGTGGTTGACAGTTCTAAACCCGTGATTGAAGTCGAGACGAGTAGAATCGCTGGCTTTGATTTTGGGCTGAAAACGTTCCTCACCTGCTCCGATGGTTCCAAAATTGAATCGCCCCAATTCCTGAAGCAGTCGCTCAATGAGATCAAAAAAGCTTCGCGGCAACTGTCCAGCAAAAAGAAGAGTTCTGCTAATCGAGAGCGGGCTAGGTTGAATCTGGCAAGAAGGCATGAAGACGTAGCGAATCGTCGCTCTGACTGGTTCTGGAAGCTTGCCATTAACCTGGCCGAACGGTTTGATGTGTTGTGCTTTGAGACGCTTAACTTGAAAGGGATGCAGAAATTGTGGGGGCGCAAGATCGGCGATCTGGCGTTCCGAGAGTTCTTGCAGATCTTGGAATGGGTTGCCAAAAAGAAGGGCAAGCAGGTCGTCTACATTGACCGCTGGTATCCGAGTTCTAAAACCTGCAATTGCTGTGGCCATGTGCTGAAAAGCCTTGAGCTATCGGTTAGGGTTTGGCGCTGCCCGTCCTGCAATTCGGTGAACGACCGGGATGAGAATGCAGCATTGAATATTTGTGCGGTAGGGGCGTCCACCGTTGAGCTAGGTGATGTAAGACGGGCTTTGCCTGCTGTCGCTGTTTGAATTCAGAATCCCCGTGCCTTCAGGCCGGGGAGTACGTCAACGTTCTAAGGGCAGCCATATCTGTTACACTTCATTGTGTACAAAGTTTTATAGTTCATTGGCTGGTAAGCATTAATTTTAAGAACTTCAAAAATTCTTCTATGAGGAATAGACGTTCTGTTGAAAGTAATGTTATAAAGTTTGTGGACTGTGAGTTCTTTAGATTTAGGTGTGAGGAAAAACATAATGCTATCGAAGGTTCTTTGGAACTCTTTGTTGGCTGCACCAGCCATTTTGGGAGCCGCTATTCTCTCAAGTCCTGCGATCGCCGCAGATGCTGCTGTAGTTGACGCTGCTTCTACCGATGCCCAAGCATCCGTTGAGCTACCCACTATTACTGCACCCGTTCAGCTTGCTGGTTTGCCAGTTGAGTCTGTTGCTCAGCCTTCCGCTACTTCTAGTGTTGCAACTTTGGATCAAGTGATCCAATACAGCAACGAAGGCAACGGCAATGGTTCCTTGTCTCAGGTAACCTCTGTAACCGAATTTTCTGACGTCAGCCCCGACGACTGGGCATACGAAGCTCTGTCTTTCTTGGCAAATTCCGAAGCCGAAGGTGGCTTGGACTGTCTCGAAGGCTATCCTGACGGCACCTTCAAGGGTGGTCGGGCAATGACTCGCTTCGAATTTGCTGCTGGTCTAGCCTCTTGCTTGGATGCGCTGACCGGACGATTGAGCAGCCTTGACCCCGAAGCACTGGCTCGAATTGAAGCCCTACAGCGCGAATTTGCGGCTGAATTGGCAACATTGAAGGGTCGCGTTGACGCTCTAGAAGCAGCCGTTGGCGAACTCCAAGAAAACCAGTTCTCCACTACCACCGTATTGCGTGGTCGTGCTATCTTCGCCTTCTCCGACATCTTTGGTAATAGTGCTGTCGAAGACGTTAACAACACCGTCTTCCAAAGCCGGGTACGTTTGAACTTTGACACCAGCTTCACAGGCGAAGATCGCTTGAGAACTCGTCTACAGGCTGGCAACTTCAGCAACTTCAACGGCATTCCTGCCAATAGCATTGCTCCTGCTAGCGAAGACTTCGACGAGACAACTGACTTCTCGTTTGACAGCGGTGGAGATTTCAACGTTAGAGTCAGCCGTTTGGAATACTACTTCCCACTTGGCCCTGCTACGGTTTACCTGGGTGCTCAAGGTCAAGGGATCAGCGATATCGTTACCTCTGTAAGTCCTTTCGATGACTCTGAGCAAGGTTCCTTGTCTTACTTCGGCTACAACCCGATTTATGACTTGGGTGAAGAGGAGCAAAACATCGGTTTTGGTGTAACTCTTGATCTAGCTGAGTCTATTCAGCTTGGCTTGGGCTACTTGACGGGCGAAGGCAACAACCCCGATAACAGCGCTGGCTTGTTTGATGGTGGTTATGCTGCTTTTGGTCAGTTGACCTTCTCTCCTGGCAACTTGGCAGTAGCCTTGACCTACGTCAACTCCTACACGTCTCCTGAAGTAGATGCAGGTGTGTTTGCTCCTTCCGTTTATAACGGCTACGGTGTGAGCGTTAACTATGCTCTTGCCGATACCATCAACATTGGTGGTTGGGGAACATACATTGATACCCGCACCTTTGCTGGCCCTGCGGAATTCCGTGGCGATGGCGAAGCTTGGAGCTACGCTCTAACCCTAGGGTTCGAAGACTTGGGTCTTGAAGGCAGCTTGTTGGGAATCATTGCTGGTGTTCCTCCCTACAGCGGTAGTTTCACCAACCAGATCGGTTCCGGCAACAACGCTGGCGCATTTCACACTGAAGTGTTCTACCGCTTCGCTGTATCTGACAACATCTCCGTTACACCTGGTGTAATTTGGGTTTCTGACGTTGCTGATACTGGCGACGATATCTTCATCGGTGTCTTGCGTACATCGTTCAAGTTCTAGGATCTAAGCCTAGTAAGATTTCTTACTAGCTTTGCCTAAAAACTATAAGAAAGCCCTGCACGACGCAGGGCTTTCTTGTTTGGCATTCAATCAATCGAAGTTGAAAAGTCCTTATACCCCAGTGGATAACCGGGGTATAATAGGTATAGCCTACATCCCAAACTTGTTGTGGAACTCTCGTGTAAAAGCGAATATGCCCTATTGGCATTGTTAGAATTGACGGCGCACTTTAACAGTGGCGAACCTCTGCAAATTCGACAAATTGCAGCTGAACAAAGCATCCCAGATCGGTATTTAGAACAACTGCTGGCTACGCTGCGACGTGCAGGTTTAGTCCGCAGTCAACGAGGCGCGAAGGGGGGGTATGTCTTGGCGCGTGAACCTTGGAAAATTACGCTTCTCGAAGCAATTAACTGTATTGAAGGGCTAGATTCCCAGTCTTCTGATGCTGGCCGAGAGGCGAAATCTGTAGAAGGAATGGTAATTTGGGAAGTTTGGCAAGAGGCTAGGCAAGCCGCCGATGCTGTACTGCAAAAGTATACGCTTCAAGATTTGGCTGATCAGCGCGATGCCAGACGACAGCTAGACTTTATGTACTATATCTAGAGAAGCTAGGAGCTATCTGCCCCCATGCGTATTGTTCAAAATGTAACCCAATTGATTGGTCGAACTCCACTGGTTCAGCTCAACCGGATTCCTCAGTCAGAAGGCTGCGTGGCTCAAATTGTGGTCAAGCTGGAGGGGATGAATCCTTCTGCCTCGGTAAAAGACCGGATTGGCATCAACATGGTTGAGATGGCAGAGCGGGATGGCAAAATTTTTCCGGGTAAAACTGTGTTGGTAGAGCCAACGTCTGGCAATACAGGGATTGCGTTGGCCATGGTGGCGGCAGCGAAAGGCTATCGATTGATTTTAACGATGCCAGAAACCATGAGTTCGGAGCGGCGGGCAATGCTGCGAGCCTATGGCGCAGAGTTGGAGCTAACCCCTGGGATTGAAGGGATGGGAGGATGTATTTCGCGGGCGCAGCAGATTGTGGAATCTACCCCGAATGCCTATATGCTGCAACAGTTTAGCAACCCGGCCAATCCTCAAATCCATCGGGAGACAACGGCTTTGGAGATTTGGGATGATACGGACGGCCAAGTTGATCTGTTGGTGGCAGGTGTAGGTACCGGGGGAACCTTAACGGGCATAGCTGAAGTGCTGAAGCAAAAGAAGCCAGAGTTTAGGGCGATCGCCGTCGAGCCAGCCAATAGCCCAGTGCTTTCGGGTGGACGCCCTGGCTCCCACAAAATTCAGGGGATTGGGGCGGGGTTTGTGCCGCAAGTGCTGAATGTGGCGATAATTGATGAGGTGGTAACGATTGCAGATGATGAGGCGATCGCGTTTGGTCGCCGATTGGCTCGTGAAGAAGGGCTGCTCTCAGGAATTTCGAGCGGTGCTGCGCTGGCGGCGGCAGTTCGAATTGGCCGTCGTCCTGAGAATGCCGGAAAACTGATTGTGATGATTCAGCCTAGCTTTGGCGAACGCTATCTCAGTACCCCCCTGTTTCAGGACTCAGACCTGATGGCGTCAGGAATGCTCAGCTAAGCAGCCTGGGTTAAATCACCTGCACGATAGATATAGCCGTCGCCACAAACGTTAGGACGCAGGTTAGCACGTCAGCCAACAAGGGGCTTAAGCCCCTTGTCCTAAGATGACTGGCTGAAGCTATAGTTGCCAAGCTTTTAACCAAGAGCGCCGCCTTAATGAGGTGACGCTCATTTTTTTGCCATGATTTTTGGCAGGGCGATCGCTACTTTTTTCTAGTCAGGTAATGACCCGTAATCCCTGCTAGGCATCCATCGGATCAAGATAACAGCTTACAATACCTTTATGGCATACCCCAATCACTACCAAACGCTGGAGGTGAGTCCGACAGCGACCCAAGCAGAGATTAAGCAAGCTTATCGGCAGCTAGTCAAACGCTTCCATCCAGATCGTAATCCTGAAGCTGCTAGTCACGACCAAATTTCTAGCATCAATATTGCTTATGAAGTCTTGGGCGATCCGCAGCGCCGACATACCTACGATATCCAGTTCACGACCTATAGCCGATTATCGTCATCGGGAACAGCTCGATACTCCAATGAGGCGCGTCAACAGCGAACAGCAGAGGCGCAAACCCGGCATCGACAGCGCCAAACCGGATACGCCACCGACGAACAGCTCAAACTGTGGCTGAATCTGGTCTATCAACCCGTCAATCGTTTGCTCTACGAAATCTTGCAACCCCTGCAAGAGCAATTAGACGATTTATCGGCAGACCCGTTTGATGATGAGCTGTTAGAAGACTTTCAGATTTACATAGATGACTGTCGAGAGTTACTCCAACAGGCGCAAGGCTGCTTCAAATCGATTTCTAACCCATCGGCAGTGGCAGGTGTGGCCGCAGATTTGTACCATTGCTTGAACCAGGTCGGGGATGGCATTGATGAACTCGAACGGTTCACGTCTAGCTATAACGAACATTACCTCCATACCGGGCAAGAGCTGTTTCGCATTGCGGTGGGCTTACGGCGGCAAGCCCAGGCTGGCATCCGCAGCTTGGGCTGAATCACGCTTTCGGGGACTCGTGTCCCAATTGCCTTTAAGAGACATTGGTGAAGTCGCACCGCTACAGCGTGATTGTGTTGTTTCTATCACCTCTAGCCCTCTACTTTTTAGACCCCCTCTGCTAACTTATGGGTTTCTGCGTCACAATGGTAAGGTTGCCTTAGCCCGTCTAGGATTTCGCAATAGGCTCCGTTTTCCCGCCCTCTTCTTTTGCCATTATGTCTCTCCCTGTCGTTGCGATTATTGGACGCCCAAATGTGGGCAAATCAATGCTGGTAAACCGCCTCACGGAGATGATGGATGCGATCGTACATGATGAGCCAGGCGTGACGCGCGATCGCACCTATCGAGAGGCATTTTGGCAAGATCGAGATTTCTTGGTAGTCGATACGGGCGGGTTGGTGTTTGACGACGATACAGAATTTTTGCCCCTGATTCGCCAGCAAGCGATGACAGCTTTATCAGAAGCGAGTGCTGCCATTATGGTAGTGGACGGCCAAGTCGGGCTGACTACCGCCGATGAAACGATCGCCACTTGGCTGCGACAGCACTCGGTACCCGTGCTTTTGGCCGTCAATAAGTGTGAATCGCTCGACCAGGGTCTAATTCAAGCGTCCGATTTTTGGGGTTTAGGGTTAGGCGAACCCTACCCTGTATCGGCCATCCATGGTAGTGGGACTGGGGAACTGCTAGACCTTTTGATCACCTACCTGCCGCCAACTGAGCAATTAGAAGAGTCGGAAGAGATCCGCGTGGCGATTGTAGGACGACCCAACGTCGGCAAGTCTAGCTTACTGAATGCCTTTGTCGGTGAAAACCGAGCGATCGTTAGTCCCATCTCGGGCACCACGCGTGATGCGGTCGATATGTTGGTAGAGCGGAACGAGCAGCAGTATCGCTTAATTGACACCGCCGGAATTCGCAAGAAAAAGCAGGTTGAATACGGTCCCGAGTTTTTTGGGATTAACCGGGCATTTAAGGCTATTCGGCGGGCAAATGTTGTTTTGCTGGTGCTAGACGCGCTCGATGGCGTTACGGAACAAGATCAGAAATTGGCGGGGCGGATTGCCGACGACGGGCGGGCTTGCATTCTGGTAGTCAATAAATGGGATGCAGTTGAAAAAGATTCCAACACCATTTATGACTACTCACGGCATTTGAAAGATCGGCTGCACTTCACGGAGTGGGCCGAGATGATCTTTGTGAGCGCACTCAGCGGGCAGCGGGTTGAGAAGATTCTTGACCTGGTGGATACTGCTGCTGCGCAGCACCGCCGCCGGGTTTCCACCTCAGTTATTAATGAAGTGTTGGAAGATGCAGTAGGGTGGCACTCTCCGCCAGCTACCCGCCAAGGGAAGCAAGGCAAAATCTATTACGGCACCCAAGTTTCTACGCAGCCGCCGTCAATTGCTCTATTTGTCAACGATTCTAAGCTATTTAACGATAACTATCGGCGCTATATAGAAGGACAGTTTCGTAAGAGTTTAGGCTTTACAGGTACGCCTCTACGACTGCTGTGGCGCAGTAAAAAGACTCGCGAGATGCAGCGAAATCCGGCCAATCGAGCTACAAAAGTCTAGTAGCCCCTGAGCTACTGGCTCGTTGGTCAACGGCTGCTCGCTACCTGTCAACTGTCAACGTTAATCATGGATCTGCTGCGATCGCTCCCTATTGGGCTATATCTAGAACAACCCATTACCTGGCTACATCGCCTTGATCCTCGGCTCAAGGTAGCCTGGTTAATGGCCTTTTTGCTGACCCCGATCGCGGCAAACCCATATTGGCGAGTCTCTCTAGTAATTTGCCTCATGGTGCTGATGGTGAGCAGCTTACTGCCCGTGCGGGTGTGGTGGCGGCAAATGGGGCTAGTCGCGCTGTTTAGCATCTTGTCGTTTGGCGTGACTCTATTTGCTCCCGACGGGCTGAAGGTCGCCCACCAGAATCGATTGCCCATAGATAATGTGGCGATCGCCTCACCCAGCACTCAACCACCCTTACCTAACTCAGATTCCACTATCGCTCCCCCGCCACTGCCCCAGCCCACGGCTTATCAGTACGTGCTGTTCGACCGCAGTTTTCTGAAAGTAACGCGGCGATCGCTGAATCTAGCCGTGCGAGTGGGCACCTTAATCTTTACCTTATTGGCCAGCACTAATCTGTTTTTGCTGACAACCGCACCGGAAGAAATCACCGCTGGGCTAGAAAATTTGCTCAGTCCACTGCGACGTCTAGGACTACCCGTTACCGAGATTATATTGACCCTAACGCTATCGCTGCGGTTTATTCCCTTAGTGCTCGAAGAAGTTCAAAACTTGGTGCGATCGGTACGAACCCGAGCCATTAACTGGAAAAAACTAGGGTTTCGGGGGACTACTCAGGTATTGCTAACGGTCGCAGAGCGGCTACTCGACAATTTGTTAGTGCGAGCCGAGCAGATTGCCAACGCCATGCAAGTGCGTGGGTTTACCAGCCCCAGTCGGCACCAAGTTAAATGGCACCAGTTTAGGTTTATCTGGTTAGATTGGCTCAGTTTAATTGGCTTGGGTGTCTTTTTAAGCGCTCGACTCGTGTGGGGCAGCCTGTAACTACCCTCCAACTACCCTCTACCAGCCTGTGGCGACAGAGCGCTAAACAGACTTACTGTCGTCACAGACTGGTTTGCGCTCGAAGTTTGGCTGAGGTTCCATGAAAGAAAATAGTTTTTTGTATCAACATGCTACAATTTAATTTAAGGTAATAGGGTGACTGTATAAATGTGACAGCGTGAGCATCCGCATTGGTACCGATATCGTTTGCATCCCTCGAATTACCGCGCTGGTTGACCAATATGGCGATCGGTTTCTGCAAAAGGTCTACACCGATATAGAACAGCGCGTCTACTACCAGGTCAGCTCTAAACCGCCTTTAGGTCGGGAGACTGGGGGCATTTGGTTGGCGGGGCGGTGGGCCGCTAAAGAAGCTGTCGTCAAAGCGATGGGAACTGGATGGGATGGAGTTCGATATACCGATGTCGAAATTCAACGCCGAACGGACGGTGCACCTCAAATCTACTTTTATCGAGCGGCAGCAGCCCTAGTTGCCAGTTGGGGTACAGGAGGTCAGTGGCAGCTCAGCCTTAGTCATGATGGAGACTATGCGATCGCTACCGCCATATTTTACCAACTCTGATCTCATTAGCCCTGCCTAGAGTCAAGCCCATCTAGAGTCAAGGCTAAATTAATCGTTCCTGATGTCCCTAGCCTGTAATGTGCCTCCCTGCCAAGCTATGGACATTTTAAGTTTTTAATTTCTGTTAACCTGCTGCCATACTGAATAAAATCTATGAAGTCTGCTCAGATTCCACCCGCTTCATCCGCTGGAGCAACCCGACCTCGAATCGGTACTGAAGCATACCTCAACCATCCTACCTTTGGATTGTTGTATCGCGTGTGCTGTATTGACGACCAGCGGGAACTGTTCTCTACGCTATATGCTCAGCGTCTTTTCTTTGTGGTCACCAGTACTCCAGAAGGATTTCAATTTGATCCGGTGGGTCGGTCGGATTCACGCATTTTATTAGAGCATCGACTGCGGAATTTGCGTCGAACGGGTGACTCTCCGGCTGAATATAATCAGCTGCAAGTGGTATACAAACAAACTTTTCAGTAAAGGTGATTAGGATCAGAGCTTGATGACGGTATCTCCAGTAAATGCGATCGCCCAAACCCTTGCCCATATCCGGCAAACTCTTCCTGATACAGTTACTCTCATTGCGGTCACTAAAACTGTTTCAGTAGAAAAGATGCGAGTTGCCTATGCCGCTGGGGTCAGAGATTTTGGTGAAAGCCGTCTTCAAGAAACTATTGATAAACAGGCATTATTGCAAGACCTGCCTGATATTACCTGGCACTTGATTGGGCACCTGCAACGGAACAAGGCAGCTAAGGCGCTTGAGCATTTTCAATGGATCCATTCGGTAGATAGTCTAACTCTGGCGCAGCGGCTTAATTCACTGGCCGATAGGTTACCGCTCAAGCCATCTATTTGCCTTCAGGTCAAGCTGATGCCTGACCCAAGCAAATTTGGCTGGGCAGGCGCTGAACTGTTAGCCGATCTACCCGCACTAAATGAATGTTCTAACCTCAACATTGTCGGGTTAATGACGATTGCTCCTTACGGGTTAGCCTCTGCCGTTACTCAGTCAGTATTTAACCAAACCCGAGACTTATCGGATCAAATTCGTCAGCAGCAGTGGTCTAACATTCAGATGCGGCACCTTTCCATGGGAATGTCGGACGACTATCCGTTGGCAATTGAATCAGGGGCAACGATGATCCGTTTGGGTCGAGTTTTGTTTGGCGATCGCAATTAGGGCAAAGCAGCTGCACTGCCACTAAACTGCTACTGATCAGTCGGCTGTTTAAGACACTGATTAGAACGCTCTGCTAAAGCTGATCTAAAACTAAATTTCAATGGCTAATTTGCTTAGCTTCGATCGTTTATCTTACTGTAGGCAGCTATCTTTTTGTAAAACGCAGGGGCGATCGCGTAGCAATATCACCGGGTAGCAATACCACGAAGATTGTCCATTCTGGATTAGGCCACTAACTAGCGTATTGTGAACTAGTAGTCTGAGGCGTAAATCTGCCTACTGTTCGTAGGGCAGGCTTCCAGCCTGCGCGGGCAAGATGCCCGCCCTACGGTAGCTAAACTTGCGCCGTCTTCTACTAATTAAAGGTGGAATTCGTTAACTAGTATTGATCAAGTTTCCAAATATTTTTCATAGGGTATTGCTTCTGAGAATTTGTTGTATACTATGGACTCAAATGAATATGCTTCTAGCAGGGTGCAGAAGCATGATGCGAAGGCTTGACCATCAGTTTTCACTCATCTTCCTGGTTTAGTAACGCCGATGGCCAGCTTTTTTGGGAAATAAGTCTCGAAAAATATCTGGAAGTCAAGGCAGTTTTCTCAGCAGTTACGCGACCCCTTACTTCGCTGCTTAAGTTCCTCACTTAGTGGTTCAAGGTGGTTCAAAGCAATTCCTAGCTAATATTATTTGTGATGGAGCGCAAGCCGTGAATATTTTCACTAAACTAAGAGACTTTGTTGGACTGAATGATCCTGTGGATTATGAGTACGAATACGACGAGATGGACGGGCAAGAGTACCAAAATCTTTATCAAGAAGAACAGGTTCAGCCCGTGGCTGAAGAAGAGCCGCGTCGCCGTCGGACGAGAGAACGTGCCATGTTGACGTCTGAAGTTGGAGCGGGGATGAGTAATGTGATTGGGATGCCCGGTGTGAATGGGATGTCTGAAGTGATGGTGATGGAACCCCGCACTTTTGAAGAAATGCCCCAGGCTATCCGAGCCTTGCGAGAGCGCAAATCTGTCGTGCTCAATTTGACCATTATGGATCCTGATCAAGCTCAGCGCGCTGTCGATTTTGTGGCAGGCGGTACCTACGCGATTGATGGCCATCAAGAGCGGATTGGTGAAAGCATCTTCTTGTTTACGCCGAATTGTGTCTCCGTGAGCACCCAGCCAGGGATGGCAAACGAAGCTCCAACGCAAATTCCTCAACAGCCGATGCGCTCCGGTCGCCCCATGTCGCCTGCACCGACCTGGTCTGCTGCCGATCAAGCTCGGATGGCATAAGCATAGCCAACCGGGTATGATCCGCTGCGATCGCGCCCCGCACCTCTGAATCTGGTGAGGTTGATCACGAAGGCTCAGATGCTAGAACTGCTGAGCCTATACTGTATGGGCTGTAGATTTATTCTCTAACGCCCCATTGGAGGTAGCCGCGAGGTGTCTATGGGGCTGGCAATTATTGGTGGTGGTGTGATGGGCGAGGCGCTGTTGTCTCGCCTGCTAGCGCAGCATGTCTACACGCCAGATTTGGTCTGGGTCAGTGATCCACAAGAGCCGCGACGAGCTTTCTTGACCACACAATACGGGGTGCATGCTACCGCAGAAAATCAGGTTGCTGTCGATGCGGCGGGAATTGTTTTGCTGGCCATTAAGCCGCAGATGTTTAAATCCGTGGTCAGCACTCTGGCAATGCCAACTTCTGAGGTCTTAATCGTTTCTATTCTGGCCGGAACGTCTCTACAGGCTCTGGAAACCGCGTTTCCCGCGCAGCCAATCGTTCGAGCTATGCCCAACACTCCTGCTACTGTCGGTGCAGGGATGACGGCGATCGCGGCTGGTGCTCTAGCGCAGTCTCACCATTTGCAAGTGGCACGTCAACTGTTTGAGGCAGTGGGTGAGGTAGTCGAAGTGGCCGAAACATTAATGGACGCGGTGACAGGGCTATCGGGTTCCGGGCCGGCCTATGTGGCGTTAATGATTGAAGCGCTGTCGGATGGCGGGGTGGCGGCAGGGTTGCCACGGGCGATCGCCACTCAGTTAGCCCTACAAACGGTACGCGGTACCGCTGAACTGCTCCAAACTACAGGGATGCATCCTGCCGAATTGAAGGATCGCGTGACGAGTCCCGGCGGCACAACCATTGCAGGCGTTGCACAATTAGAGCAGGCTGGATTTCGTTCGGCATTGATTGCAGCGGTCAAAGCCGCCTATCTGCGCGCTCAAGAACTAGGACGTTAATCTATTTGGCCGTCTATGGTGTAATTAGGCTACCGTTAAGCGGTATGGGTAAAGGGCTAAGAACCCTGGTTCCGTAGCGCCCAGACTAATGCTGTCATAGTCTTTTAAACGTTGAGAATTGTCAAGATGAAGACTCGATTTGCGGTAATTGTCGCGATCGCGATGGCAGCGGCTGGAGTGGGGGCGATCGCGCCCTTCTCATGGCCAGCGCTAAGCCAATCTCTAGATGGGGCGGCTGAATCATCCCAGCGCCCCATAGGTCAGCTCAATCCCACTCTCCCCATTAGGATTGAAGTTGTCAATGCTGGAAACACAGCAATCACCTGTGTTTTGACCCAGCCCGCTTCTGCGGAGAGGCAGCTAGCACCTGGGGCTAAAACCTCTTTTGGTACCGTTACCACCAGTTATCTGCCCTTGCCGATTAACTTTTTAGCCTATGCGTCAAATACCCAAATTGGCTTGAGTTCCGATCTAACGATTGAGGGCAACGTGGTGACCATTGTTATTAGTGAGCAGCGCAGCGAAACCCCTGGTGACATTGCGATGAACATTGATCCAGACGGCTATATCTATTTCTACTAACTCACTATTTCTTGTCATTCGTAGAGACGCGATTAATCGCGTCTCTACGAATCTATACCTAATCGACTCCTTCAATTCGATCTTCAACTTCCTGATACAGCTCACGCAGCATATCGAGATTTGCTTCGCTAGTTTCCCAGTAGCCGCGACCGTTCATCTCCAGCAGGGTGCTGACGATTTTACGGAACGAGTTAGGGTTGAGGTTGAGCAGACGCTTTCTCATCTCTTCGTCTTGAATGAACGTGGTGTTCACGTCTTCATATACCCAGTTATCCACCGCTCCAGCCGTGGCTGACCAGCCAGTGGTATTGACCAATCGCTTCGACAGTTCTCGTACGCCTTCATAGCCGTGGGAGAGCATCCCTTCGTACCATTTGGGGTTGAGCAGCTTGGTGCGTGCATCTAACCGAACTGTTTCGGAGAGGCTGCGCACTTGGGCATTGGCGGTCGTGGTGTCAGCAATGTAAGAGGCAGGCTGCTTGCCATCGGTGCGCAAGCGAGCGACCACTTTGGTAGGGTCGGAGTCGAAGTAGTGCGACACATCGGTGAGGGAAATCTCCGATGAGTCGAGGTTTTGGAAGGTGACATCGACCGTCTTTAGCGCCGTCTCGAAGATTTGGCGAGAGTCATCCATGACGCCGGGATTGTCGGAGTTAAAGGCAAACCCTTTACGTGCCAAGTACATATTTTGCAGCTCGGCTTCGCTGTCCCAAGTGCCATTTTCTACTGCCAGGTTGACGTTAGACGAATAGGAGCCGGAGGCATTGGAGAAGACGCGGGTGGCGGCTTGTCGCAGGTGAATGCCCATTTCTTCGGCTTGCAGCAGAGCGTGCTTGCGGACGAAGTTCATCTCCAGCGGTTCGTCGGCTTCAGCGGCCATTTTGATGGCGCGATCGAGGAGGTTCATTTGGTTGATGAACAGGTCGCGGAATACGCCAGAACAGTTCACCACCACGTCTATCCGAGGCCGACCCAGTTCTTCTAGCGAGATCATCTCCAGCTTGTTGACCCGACCTAACGAGTCGGCTACTGGTCGAACGCCGACCAACAGCATCACCTGAGCTAGGGATTCGCCATAGGTTTTGATGTTGTCGGTCCCCCACAAGACAAAGGCAACCGTTTCGGGGTAGTGGCCGCCGTTTTCGGCTGCCTGCCGCGCCAGTAAGCGATCCACCACAATCTGAGCTGCCTGCACGGCTGCGGTTGTGGGAATGGACTGGGGATCAAGGGCGTGGATGTTTTTACCCGTGGGCAGCACATCGGGGTTGCGAATGGGGTCGCCGCCAGGACCAGGAATCACATATTCGCCTTCCAATGCCTGGAGCAGTGCCCCTAGCTCATTGTCGGCCACAATCTGCTTCAAACAGAATTCGAGGTATTCAAACAATGGCTTGATATCGTCTGGCTTGACTTGGGGGTAACCTGCCGCCGCCAGGGATTCAGTCCAGGGTTCTTTTTTACCTATGTTGAAGAAGTTGAGCTTGGTGACCAGAGAGACGCGCCCCTCAGCGTCAATCTGCTCTTTTACCATGGCAGCAACGGCGCTACGAATCGCCTGGGTAATGTCAAACAGGAGCTGAACGTCGGCTAAGACACCGCGATCGCCTCCTTTGTACAGGTCATCAATATCGCGCCCCAAACTCTCAGCAATAATCCGCTGTAGGCTCTTGAGTCCGTCTTCGGGGCGATCGAGTCCGGCAATGTTGACGAGGGTGGCGATCGCCTCTTCGGCAGTGGGCGGTTTGCCGACGACATGCAACCCACAGGGCAGCAAGCGCGACTCAATCTCCATTAGCTTGATGTAAACCTTGCCCACTAGGGTATCGCGCTGTTCGGCAGTGAACTCGCTGGCATCGGCTGCGGGCAGGATAATGTCTTTGTCCAGATTGACCACACGACATTTCTCAACAATGGCATTGACGATGGGAACACCACGGCCGCTGTCTTTGAGAGTTTGGTAGGAGGCAATCAGTTCGCTCAATTCCTTCAACCCCTTGTATAGCCCAGCGTTTTCGGCGGGGGGTGTCAGGTAGCTGATGGTTTCGGCATAGCCCCGGCGCTTGGCGATCGTGGCTTCCGAGGGGTTATTGGCGGCGTAGTAGTAGAGGTTAGGGATCTTGCCGATCAAATTGTCGGGGTAGCAGTCGTTCGACATCCCCATTTGCTTACCCGGCATAAACTCCAGCGACCCGTGGGTGCCAAAGTGCAGCACAGCGTCTGCTTTCCACACATGCTCTAGATAAGTGTAGTAGGCAGCAAACCCGTGGTGGGGGCTGGCGGAGCGAGAGAATAGCAGCCGCATCGGGTCGCCTTCGTAGCCAAAGGTAGGCTGGATGCCAATGAAGACGTTGCCGAAGGACTTGCCGTAAATCAACAGGTTTTGCCCATCGGAGTTGAGATTTCCAGGCGGAGGACCCCAAGATTCTTCCAGACGGTGGGAATATGGCGTCAGCGCTTCGTACTCCGGCACCGACATCCGATACGCGACGTTTAGCTCTGGGCTGTTGTATTGCGCCTGAGCGTCGTGGATCACGGCTTGCATGAGCGCTTCCGCCGATTCTGGCAGGTCGTCTACCTCGTAGCCGTTGTTGCGCATGGCTTTCATCACTTCGTAGATGGAGCCAAAGACGTCTAAATAGGCGGCGGTTCCCACATTCCCTTTGTCTGGCGGGAAACTGAAAACGGTAATGGCCAGCCGCTTTTGCAGGCGAGGTTTGCGGCGCAGATTAGCCCACTTCATTGCTCGTTGGGTGATCGCTTCAATTCGATCTTGGAGGGCGATCGCCTTCCCAGTAGCGCCATCGCGTCCCGATAGAATAATCGGTTCGATGGCCCCATCGAGTTCGGGCAGCGCAATTTGCAATGCCACCTGAATCGGGTGCAGACCCAGATCGCTGTCTTGCCACTCTTCGGTGGTTTGGAACACCAGCGGCAGCGCCACCATGTAGGGACGATTCAACCGCTTCAGCGAATCGATTGCCTTAGGATGATCTTGTCTAGCAGGGCCACCGACTAGAGCAAAGCCCGTCAGCGAGATCACCACATCTACCATCGTGTTCTTTGTCAGCGGGTCGTAGAAATACACATCTACGGGCTTGGAGAAATCTAGCCCGCCTGCAAACACGGGGATCACCCGTGCGCCCAGGCATTCTAGCTCTTGAATAATCGCCACATAGTGGGCGTCATCACCCGTGACTAGGTGAGTTCGTTGCAGCACCAGCCCAATCGTCGGCACCAGTGGATCTTTGAGATCGGCCTCAATATCACGCCGCGAGCCGTGCCAGTTGAGGTACTCCTTCAAGTCCTCATACATGTGCGGCGCGAGCGGATGCCAAATACCCATATCGGGATAGGTGACTGGGTCGCGATACAGCAGCGGTGCGTCGGGGGCAGCACCGGGCATGGCGTCCACGGTGCAATACTTATCGACCAGCATCAGCAGAAAGCTCTCCAGGTTATCGGAAGAACCACCCAGCCAATACTGGAAGCTCATCATGAAGTTGCGAGCATCCTGCGCCTTGTCCATCGGCAGGTATTTCAGCACCTTGGGCAGGGTGTTGAGCAGCTTCAGCATGGCATCTTGGAAGCCCGCTCCAGACTTCTCTTTACGCTTGCGCATGAACTGGGCGATCGCGCTCTTCGACTGGCCCAGCTGCGCCATGGAGAAGCTGCCCATTTTGTTAAGGCGCATCACCTGAGGCATGGAAGGGAAGACGACGGCGACATCGAGGCGATCGCGTACAGGTTCGACCGCCGCCACCACTTTTTCAGCCAGTTCTTCAATAAAAATCAGTGAGGCAATGAAGATGTTGGCTTCAGAAACATCTTTTTGAAAGGCGGCGTAATTTTCGGCGCTGCGGAGTTCCTCCAGCAGGTAGCCACTAATTTCAATGGCCAGGTTGGGGCTGGCATCGTTAATCGAGCGCACTGCCACAGATAGGGCACTTTGGTACTGCGGCTCGAGCACGACATAGACCACCTTGATCAGCGATCGCCCTTGAAGGCTATCGGGTGTAATGTGTCTGATCGTGGGCTTGACGTGAGTGAACATGCAGGCAAGCTCCTCTCAAAAGGGGGGTTAATGGCGGATATGGGCGGGGATCGGTAGGCTAGGCGCAAAAATCGAATCAATCTCTCGCTCAACACTTCGATGGTTAAGGCTAAGAGATGCGCCTGCAAAACTTGTGGCCAACACAGCGTTACATTTGATTTATACCAGAAAAGCCTTGCCAAGTGGGCGATCCAGCGTCTAACTGAAACAATTTGATAGAAAAAATGAGATGTTTCTTTACATTTGTTTGCAAAGTGTGGAGTAAGCACTCAGATATTGTTAAGCATTTTTAATAGTCTCTGGGCTTGCTAGAAATTTGACTAGCTTGATCTCATACGCCGTGAAACGCCATCTGGGAGGGCGTTTCACGGTAAATTTAGTTTTCTGTGCAGTATGTTCAGAACCCACAATCAACGCGATTTGGTCAATTGTTGTAAGAGCCACCCTTAAACACCCGAAAATTTTTTCAAGCGCCAAATATATTCTGCGTCGCGCTGCGTCGGCTGGGTCAGGCGTTCACCGCTCATCACCTGGATCAGCTGCCATTGCTGTTGAGCCAACTGGTTTCTTAATTGATCAGAGGCGCGGAAGATCAGCAGATTACTTCCCTTGTCATGTTCTGTTTCTACTAGCGTTAGGTCAGGCGTCTTGGGATGGAGCAGAAGGAGTTTGACCTTGGGTTCGAGGCGATCGCTCATGGCAAGCAGATCGCCTGTATTGGTATAGTCATCTCCCAGATTGCTGATCACGACAGGGGCGGGTAGGCTGTTGATATATCGGGCAATTTTACCGTTGGAGTAGCTCAGGTCTTTGCTCCACCAGGTATCAGCAGCGGCACTTACGGTGCAAGAGGCAATGCTGCCTGCGAGCACCAGCGCCAATATGCCCTGCCAAATGCGTTGGCCTGAGCGCAGCCCCACCATCAGCCAGTAGCCCACTGCCAACTGGATCCCAGGGAAGCAAGAGATCAAATAGCGGGTGACGGCAGATCGTTTGCCGCCCTGGATCACATCGGGCAACGCCAGCAGTAGAAACGGGATCAAAACCGAGGTGAGAATGAATAGCCAGGTAATCGGCGGCGTCCGGCGGCAAACCGTGTAGAGCGCCCAGCCAATCATCACCATAAACACGCCCCGCACTACAAACGTCCAGGGGTTGTCAAACCCAAAGTCTAGATCAAAAAACACAGATGTAAAACTCAGCGTCCACAGCTTGACGAGGTACGGCAATCCGGGCGAAACGCGGCTCCAGTCTGTCGTTGCCAGCGCCCTCCCCATGTTAGAAACCAGCACCCATAGCCAGGGGGCATACAGCACCAGCGCCAGGGCGATCGCTCCAGTAAAGCCCTTCAGTGTCGAAACTTGGCGCTTGCGGCGAAATGGATCTGGGGCTGGCATCCAGATCCGCAGCAGGGCATAGGCTCCCTGCCCAATCAGCGTGAGGCCGAAAAACGGGTGAGTATATAGCCCAACTGCGGTGGCGATCGCATACCAGAGCCAGCTGCGCCACCGGGCTAACCGCAATGCCCGCAACAGTAGCCAGCTACTGCCAATAATGGCCACCGTGAGCAAGCCATACTGGCGAGCTGTTTGGTCAAACAAAATATTGACAGGCGACAGCGCTAGCAGTGCCGTGGCCAGCAACGCCGCCATTGGGGAGGCAAACAGCTCCATCGCCAGCCAATACATCAGCGGCAACCCCAGCAGACTGAGCACCGCCGATAAGCTGCGCGTCGCTGTGTAAGAACTGCCAAATAGCTGCATCCAGACCCGCGACAGTAGGAAGTAAAGCGGCGGATGCTGGGGATCTTCTGTGGCCAACGATCGAATTGTATCGGCGGCTGTGCTGCCCGGTTTGATCTGGAAAAACTTTTGCAACGATGGGGCAGAAATCACCCGGTTTTGAAACAGCTCTTGGTCAATCTGATCGCGGGTGTAGCCCGCTGCCCGCATGGTCGTGTAGGTCTCATCGTGCCAGTAGATTTTGTAATCTAGCCGAAAAAAGCGGAAAAATAGCCCCAGCAGCACCATCGCTAGAATTACCCCCAAAAAGCTAGGGGTAAGGAGTTCCGGGCATTTGAACTGGTGGCGATTCATGCAAAGACTCTCACAGCGTCAGCTTCTCACTTTACCGGAACATTATCGGAGAACTTGTTAAGTAAATCAGCGCCTCTGGGTCGTTGCGGTTAACCCGCAGCGCATTTTCTAAGTTGTTGATGGCCTGGTGGGTGCTACCAGCGGCGATCGCCCGTGTTCCAGCTTGCTTTTCGGGCAAGGCTCCTGCGGCAATCAGCACCCGTTCTCCGCTGCTGAAGTGGGCTTGAATCGCTTCGGCGGGTAGACATGGGAACCCTAGAGAACGCCGAATGCACCGCTGTTTAAAGCAACCTGGAGAGCATCAGATAAACGAGCCTAAATACGATACCCACGGCTACGGCGAACAGTCCGGCAAAAATTGCAGAAATCAATACAGTTTGAAAGACGCTCCCCACGGCTCGAATGGGGTCAAAGTCATTCAAAAAAGGCAGAAATATCACCAGCGCTAGGGTAATCCCCGCAATAATAAATAAGTCGGTGCGCTCAATCCAGCGGCGGGACTGAGCAAAGACTAGTCCGCCCATCACTCCCAGCAGCAATAGCCAAAAGACGGGATTTACCAGAGTTGTACCCAACACACTTAGAAGGGCGATCGCCAACAACCCCCCTTCTGCGCCCGTAAACATGGCTCCACCCAGAAACTCCAGCAGCGAGAAGGGTCTGACAGCAGCTGGGGCTGGGGTGGGGG
>Ga0163155_10002753_pt1 | contig 19375 bp, 18 predicted proteins | sample OliLakLV19SP4G1_FD_148611 | JGI IMG/M metagenome (GOLD analysis project Ga0163155, IMG submission 148611) | Freshwater microbial mat bacterial communities from Lake Vanda, McMurdo Dry Valleys, Antarctica - Oligotrophic Lake LV.19.SP4.G1 | ecosystem: Environmental > Aquatic > Freshwater > Lake >... | reverse complement strand
GCTCAGACCAGCAGTCATCACCCACTAACGTCACAGGGGAGACCCATACGTCCACTACGCATGGCTCTGTCAGCGTTGACGCTTGACCTTAACACCCCTCTAGTCGAACACGACTTCAGTCTCTACTTCCTCTCGTAGTCAGTCGGGCGGTTGGCGGCTGGCAGCACACGCCCCCATAGGGGAGTAGTGTTTTAAGTCAAGCTGATTCCAGGGTCACGCCGTCAAACTGGAACTTGGTGAGCCAAGTCTGGTAGATGCGCGTTTCCTGTTGGTAAGTTGCTTGTAGGTTTGAGGTCATTGAGGTCATGAGGACGATCTCATGTGGCTGTAGAGCGTTGATCCAGCGGATTGTCTGACTTCGGGACCGACCGAAGTCAAGGTCTAGCTTGAGCTTTGCCAACGATTTAAAGATCAGAGTGAACTCAATGTGACGGCGCTCAAAGTTTGGGAAAAGCAAAAGTGCCCCAGGACCGCATACAGCTTGGTAAGCGTAATAACGCTCGAAGAAGCCGTCCATCAACGGTCGGTTGTGCAGACAGGCACCCAACTGAAACACGCCGTCTTTGTCAAGGAAGGAGCCACAAGTAGGGCTAGCATGGTCAGGCTTTTGTTTCGTGCAGGTCATGTCTTTGATCACTGAAGGCTGCTTTAGAGTGCCCAAACTACTGCAAAACTAACGCTAGTCTGTGCTACGTTAAGTCACCACCGCACAAACATCACATGCCGCTACCGCGCTCTGTCACCCGTAAAGCCGCATCCACACGTCGGCAAGAGCTAACACCCCCAGACCCAAACACTCTCTACGCTTGCCTGAGATGGCTCTTAGGAGGGGTCTGCCTGGTGCTGAGTGTAATCGCATTCAGCAACGGGGCACCAACCCGCATCACGGTAGGGCTGGGTCTGGTCGCGCTGGCAACCTTGCCTTGCAGTCCACTACCGAGAACCTTACGTTGGGTCGCTGGTGGTCTGGGTCTAGCGTTGACTTGAGGCTAAAGGCACTGCCTTTAACACCTGTGGCGTAGATCTGGTGGTCAGGGATGAGGCTTTGACTCCCACTGCACGAAACCACCAGACTTGGTCAGCGATGGTGAGCGGTGGCTGCCAGAACAAGGTAAGGTGCATGCCAGAGTCAAGGCGGTAGCCCTCAGAAGCCTGTATCAGTAAGCGGACATAGTACGACGCGTGTCGTTGCGTCTGCGGATCAAGCTGTAGCTGCTCACGGACTGACCACAGACGGCAGATCGGTCCCTGGATGACATAGCAGCACGAGAAACCGGGTGCTGTAATGCTTGTCCCTGTCGGATACAGGCAAGGTAGAGACAAGGACAAGGCGCCCATTAGTGCCCCGTATTAGACAACAATGAGTCATCAAGGGACTCAAAGCCACTAATGACCGGTCGAGCATACTCTAACTGCATGAGAGCCAACGGCTGAACGGTAAGCGGTGCGGGTGCTGAGGTCATGGGTGCTGGAGTTGTAGCCACTGTAGCTGTCAAGGGGGCAACTCCAGGCGTGTAGTCCAGGTCGAAGGTTTGACGCAGTAGACTAATCTGCCGCTCCAGCTTAGCGATCGCTAACAAGGCTTCCGCTTTGGCAGTTAGGGTCGGTACCGGTGTGTGAGCGGGTTGCTGTTGTTCACGCTGCAAGAAAGCAAACGGGTACCAGAAGGCTGTAATGGCTTCCAGTGCATGGTCTTTCATGCCGCTCTCAAGGAGCCACGCCATGAGTGTGCCTGTCTGGGATTGTGCCCCCACAGACCAACCTAATTTCAACCGTTCCCGCGTCATTGCACAGACTCCTTAACGATCAGGCGGGTGATGAGATAGCGCTTCAAGCTGTTACTCCTGCCGGGACTAGCGGCGCTGGTGGACGAGCAATCACAAAGTCTAAGAAGGACTCATACACATCCGTCATCCGAGATACCAGGGCTTGCAGCTCTGCTTTGTTCAGGGCGTGAGGCTCCATGAGAGCAGACAGGGGATGCGACTCCCACTGCGGGTCAGCGGTCAGTCCCAGATGATAGTGGTCGGGAGGCAGTCCCAGAGCGGCAAAGTGGGCACTCAGTCGCTGCATCAGACTCAGTTCTGGACCGAAAGTGCACGTCACACCACCGCTTACCACGACATAGGTACGGCTGTTCAGCTGTGGGCTCAACGTCGCATTCAGCCAGGCTTCTAGTTGTGACCAGTAGGCTGTATGACCCGCGCGCACTGAGTCAGTCACATCAGAAAGCTTGGAGTCTCCTGACAGTACAAGTTTGGTATTCCCACCTATCAGTGCTTCCTGGAGCTTTGGACGGTCTGAATGCTGGTAAATCCCGGCTTGCATCGCGGCAGCTTCCGCCTGATCAAAGCCAGGCCCGCGACTGTTCGACTTGCCACCCTGGAACGACCCTTCATCAATGACGAGTTGTGACGCGTTGCGATGACCCAGCATGATACTAATCAGGCGCAGCCGATTCACTTTCGAGTGTTGCTGGTCACGGAAGGCTCTCAGCCGTGCCAGACACAGACCGAACCCTTCCGGTCGAAACAAAGTATCGGTGACGAACTCTAGCTTGATTGACTTGCCACGGAACTTAAACTCTGGGATCGACCGCAGGGTACGCCAGAGCACCAAGCGGGTTTCAAACTCAGAAAAGGGCAGCAACAGTCCTAAGCTCAGGTGTAGGGTGACATCAGAGGCATCCCCGTACAGTTGCTCCTTCATGACCCCAATTGCTGCCAGGATCTTGTCGACCGCTCTGACCTCTTTGCGCTCTTCAATGTAGGAGCCGCCGCTGAGATTAGTCGCTAGCTTACCGACTGCCCAGGTCTGACCGTCTCGCTCTAACCAGGCACAATGCTCACTGCGAGAGTTGGCGTTATAGGAGCGCACTGTCTTCAGGCGGGGTTCGTCTAGTGGCCCTGCGACTTCTGGACCCATCATCAAGGGCACCACCTGATCACCACGACCCAGGTAAAAGCCTTTCGTTAGGGACGCTCCCAGGTCTAAATACAGGATTGCTTGCTTCATCAGTCAGATTCCGTAAGGGGGCAATTGACGCAATTGACGCTGTTGCGTTGTCGTCCCTAGAGTGCCCAACCACCTGTGTGAAACAGCGTTATTGCTACTGAACTTAGGCAGCAGACTCATACAACCACACGTAGGTCAAGGCAGTGAAACCCAAAGTAGCGGCAATCAGACCAGCAGTCAGGTCACCGTCAGTGGCAACTGCAAGCCCTAGTAGCCCTAACAGCACTAACAGCACTAACAGCCGTGGCTAGCGCCAGAGTGGTGAAAGTCTGCAAAGACGCACAGTGCCAAGTATCCGAGCCGTCGGAGTCGCTAACGCTGTGAGTGTAGACGATACAAACCTCATTCCTGGAGACCTCTCATCATGAACCAATTCGCAGCCAAAGCATTCCCTGTTATCGGGAAGGCTAAGCAGTCTCTCGTAGCACGCAGCTTCACCCCTGAGCAAGCTGATGCCATCCTCAGCGCTAAAGGCCCCACTCTTGGTGCACGTTTCAGCACTGCTTGCGCCTTGCTCAAGACCGCTGCCTAGTCTCAAGCTTGAGACGGCGAAACCTCCCCTGATTGGGGATTGGTTTTTAAGACCAGCAGTCAACCACAAACCCCAACCCATCCCCAGCGCTGCTGGCAGTCAGACCACCACCGATGAGGTAACACTATGACCGCCAGATCCTTGCGCGTTGATTTGCCCTATATACAACAGAATGAGGCTGTACACAATGTGCCTGTTGTAGTCACTGCACAAACAACATTGCTCACAGCAGATGCGCCGACACATGAAACGGGTGAGACCACTCTTAGTCTGGCAGCACTTACTGCCGGACATTTGCCTCAGGACACTAAACAGTTAGCCCAACTGTTGTATGAAACGCTCGTCCAATTACATACGCCAGCGGGAGTTCAGAACGCAATCGACAATGATACTTGGAACCTGCTGACACGCTGCGGCGTGATGCATGGAGCCGTGAACAGTGTCGAGTACTACTCAAACATTGGCACGTTTGTTTGTGAAGCAGCGCTGACTCAACAGGCTGGAGTCGGCACGTTATTAGACGCGCGTTTCATACAACAGCTGCAGATTCAAGGTCAACTGCCAGGGCTAGAGGCAGGCATGACGTGGCGTAGTGGGTATATCCGTCTGGCACGCTTAGGCGAACGCCCTGTACTCTTGCTGCCCACAAACGTTGAGTCTAAGCCAGCGAGTCGAGAGGCACCGTCAGACGCAGAGGGGTAGACAATCGGGTACCGCATCGTGCGGAGTTAGGGTACAGTCAGGGACTGAAACACCAGCAGAGTTCTAGTCGCGTTACCCTAACTCAACGATCACGACCACCTTAATCCCGACACATACTCCCACCCATAAGCAAAGAACGCTAACGCTCTGAGAGTGATCGTTGAGGCTAGTCCTGTGTAGGACTAGCCTACACGCTCTAGGTATGAAGCTGTGGAGCAATCCAGCTAAAAGACCGAAAGACCCTCCAACTCGATGCCCCTTGCTTGACGCTAGCTACTCAGGCTCGTGCAGGAACTGCGCATAGCCTGCTGGGTTGGAAGACGAAACGTCGCGCGAACGTTTCAGTGCAGCTGCGGCAATGATTCTCCTTCGGGGGAGTCATTGCTTTTTAGGGTACGGGAGGCAGTCAGAACTCCAACCAGGAACCGGGCAGTTTACCCTAAGAGCCCTCAGCCTGAGAAGGTGGGCTAGCCTATCCCCATAGGGGGTATAGTCGTGAAACCCTGACTAGAAGGGCATCATCTTCACCACAATTGGGAGGTGTAGCGCTGTAATCATTTGCCGACAACTGCACTTCAGCCCAACGTCATTTGCCGACAATAGTCACAAACGCCCACTAGAACCCAGGCTCTGCCAACGTTTGGGCAATCAACCACGATTGATCTTCAGATGTTAGACGTTGGTTCACTGTGCGAACAGGGGAGTAGGGACAACGAACTTTGACCGGCACTGAAGTGGTAAACTACCCGCTGCACTCCCTCAGACTGAGACAAACATCAGCGACCCTCGCACCACCCTCGACTGGTGAGTTGCTTCAGGTAAAAGGTGGTGCGATCGGTCTACCTACCTCTGGTGATTCACCTTACTGCCAGCACGTTTGTTTGTTTGCAACTCCACCGTGCTGGTGTCTAGTCTTACCACTCATTACCTGTTCAAGCAGTGTGTGAGCACCACGTATCGTGGGTGGCAGCAGTTAGCAAGACGGGTTCTGATGAGCAAGCTTCAGCTGTCGGCAAATGGCTTCGTTTGGGTCAAAAGCGATGCTGTACTTGACCGCTCTTTGCTGTTCAAACTGTGTCGCCAGTGCTCCGTTCAAAGGCACTGTTCCTGTTTCCAGCCGTGCGCTTTTGTCCGCTCTGTTTGAGAGCGTCCCTGCCATTTGCCGACAGCGTTTCAGGGAGTGTCGGCTGACCTGTTCAGTTTAAGGAAAGGCGGGGCACCCTAAGGAGAGGCGGAGGCTGGGAGGGTCTTTTTGACACACACAGCAAGCAGTGGTTTTAGCATACCGTCCAACGTCCTGGCGCACCGACACCGCCCTAACCTTAACTCTTCCTCTGATCAAGGGAAAAAGATGGTTACTGTGTCTAAAACAAGCTTTCTCAGTCAGTTTGGCTATCAAACCTGAGTTCGGGATAAGAATCAAGACAAGGACCCACAACACAATGACTCAGGCAGCTAAGTCTAGCCGTTATCTAATCCAGGCGAAGTTAACTACTAAAGCCGATCAGGAGTGTTTTGAAGCCCTGGTTGAAGCAAGTGGTCTAAGCAAAGCAGACTACATTAGGTTCTGTTGTTTGGAGACCACGGTTGTCCAGGTGCCCAACCAAAACCTGCTGCTTTATGCCCAACTGGGAACACTACAAATGACGCTTAGGCGGGCAGTTAAAACTGAGCTAACTCCCGATTTAGAACAGGCACTAGAGCTGGTCAAGGCGATGCGCTTACAGCTGGTCGGGATGTGTGAGCAGGGAGAACCATCACTCGCTGACAGACACGAAGCTCCAACCCACTGACAAAACAACCCCAAACAAACCCTAAAGCATCCTCTTAACCGCTCACTCCCTAACCCTTATGCCTATCGCCAAAGTAACTCAAGGTCGAGCGGCGTATCCCTGTCTTGATTACGTCCTGATGAAAGACCAGGCAGAGCTGTTAGAGACGAACTGTATCAGCGAGCATCCCGCAGCGATCGCACAGGAGTTCGAGCTAGCCTACCAGCCCCATCTACGGAACGGAGCCAAGAGACATACAACCAACAAGGTCGCTCACTTCTCGATTGGGTTCCATGCCTCACAGGAACCTGAGACTTTAGTGGCGATCGCCCATCGTTTTTTGGACTTGATGGGCTTCGACCCCATACTCAATCAGTATGTCCTGGCTCAGCATCATGATACCGACGATTGTCACCTGCACCTAGTGACGAACCGGATACGGTTGGATGGCACCTTAGTGAGTGATAGCTTCCAGAAGAAACGGGCAGAGGTCGCCATGCGCACCATTGAAGTCGAGTTCGGTTTACCTCAACTTAAGTGCAGTTGGGAAGTGGATATCAAGGCACCCACTGTTTCAGAGGTCAGACGCTCTCGGAGGGAGGGAGCACCCATTCCCCGTCAGGTGATGCAGGAGACAATTGAGCGTCTCGTGTCAGGGTGCCGCACTCTAGAGATATTACAAACTGCCTTGCAAGCAGAGGGCATGACTTTAATTCTGACACCCGTACTACCTGATGCACTGCCCATCAGACGCTCAAAGAGGAAAGGGCGTGGGAAGGAGGGCAGAGAAGAAACCACAAGTGGGTATAAGACAAGTGCACAGTCATTCAGCGAGCTGGATACAGGAGAGTCTGCGTCTGCGTTTAGAGATGCTACACAGTCAACACACGCTGAACTCACTGGGAGTCTGCCCGGACGTATCTCCGCCCCTCAGATAGACCCAAGTAACTACATACCCACACCTACGCCCCCTACCCCCCTCATTCGGCTAGAAGTTAGCAGTCAGACACGCACTACCAACCAAGCAGAACCAAACCTCAGCCGTTACCAGTTGGTCTATCAATGGACACCGCCCAACGGTAAAGTGCAGACCTTCTCCGCTTCGGCGCTAGGCAAACGGTACACGCAACGAGGACTGCAAGAGCGCTGGGGCGTGGGACTAAAGGAACGAGATTGGGTGGAATGGTCAGTGCAGCAGAGTGTCAAGACCCTGTTTGCTGACCAGCTAGGGACGGGCTTCAGTGCAGCGGTAGCACAGATGCCAGTCACAGCAGACGAAGAGACTGTTGGAGTCGGGTTGGTAGAGCCTCAGACCCAAGTTCAGGCGTTAGAGAATAGTCCCACAACAACCACAGAGACAGCAACGCCCCCACCCATCGAAACGACTCAGAGGACACCAGAGAAGGTGGCAGCGAGGCAGTTCTATCAGGACGCGTGGCTGAAAGAGTCTCAGGCGTATACACAGGCGACGGGACTGACGCAGGAAACTGACCCCCTCTTTGAGGTTCAGGTGTTGAGTCAGGCACGGAAGCGGTGGGAGCTTGACCAGTGTGTCGCGATGCTCATGACCACACCCAAGGGTACCGAACGAGCTAGACAGGGGCGCGAAGTCTTCACCGCTTATGTGCAGCAGTTGTTTGACCAGGTTGAGGTGATGCAACGGTCGCAGAGTTCAGTCAAAGCGACATTGGAGCGGTAGAAGCAAGGCAACAAAGACTAGACATTGATGGCTGTCGCAAGTTTACGTTTACAGTAAGGTCGCTTTGTCCTCTGCTCAGGCGGATTCAGTAAGGTCGGGGTCTTAGCCTGTAAGCGAGACAAGATGAGACCTAAAAGGATTGATAAATCAACCGGGTTCATGGTTTCGATAGCATTAACTGACGCAGGCACTAGAGATGGACTGGACAGATGCATACAAAGGCTCAGACGGGCACCAGGGGCAAGCTTTTCTAACCCATCCAGCAAAGCAACGACAGTGCTCCATCTCGGATCGACTTTCCCTTTGATAATGTCCGAAATCCGGCTTCGATGAACACCGGAGGCATCACACAGCGCTACAGCACTGATTCCGTAGGTTTGTAGACTCGCTTTTAAAAGTTCTGGCAGTGATGACATATTCTCTAGGAAAGCACATACAATTCAAGATAGCGTTTGGCGTAGATCGATGCGAACGGTTTGAACACTATCGCATAAGCATAAGATGACGCTACAGCTACTTAGCTGATATTGTCTGGGCACTAACAACAAATTAAAGGAGGCACTTTACAGAAACTTCCCCACATCAAAAACCCCACCGTCTTAAAGACAGCAGGGCTCAAGATCAAGGATTTGACAAGGGAAGAGGGAATAGCTAGTAAGCTAACCCCTTACCGAGTAACGAAGCAATGTTTACAGCACCACTTCGTCAGAAGAACAAACCAGTACAACTTATCTGAAATCGCGCTCACGTCCCCACGTGTTGACGAATAACAAACCGGCAGTACAGAGAGTACACAGGTACACAGAGTACATAGAGTACATAGAGACGCGGAGTACATAGATAAGACAGCACCCTTCTATATTATCAGGGCTACAGCTTTGTGCAAGCACTTTGTACAAAAAGTCGCTATAGCCTTGTCAGGGTACTGTCGCAACAAACCTAACCCCTTCACTTAAAAGGTTGTTTTTGTGACAATAGCCTCCGTTTTGGAGCTGCTCAGTCTTGCCCCTGACTGTCAGCTCAGAAGGAGAAGAGTGCTGTGAAGTCTCTCTTTCCTCCTTGCGAACCATTCCCCAGTGATCCGCTAGGTATCAAGTTATGCGAGACCTTTCCCTACTTGTGGAAAGCGATCCTTAGAAGCAATGAGTCAACAGGTTTGTGGGAAACCCTGGACAAGTACCCACTTCGTCCCCGTGTGCTCTGGCGCTATTGGCAGGATGCCGCCTTTATTGTCGGAGTGCGCTTTGGAGTCGAGACCCAGTACGCTCTGATCGACATCGATGCTGAGAGTGACTACCACCCGAACCAGAGTCCCCACGCCTTGGCGAACATCAGAGCCGCGCTGGAGACGATCGGCATCTGTCGCACCATCCTCACTCGCTCCAGTCACAGCGGTGGACTCCATCTCTGGTTGCCCCTAGAGGGCAGCGTCTCTAGTTTCTGGTTAGCCACTGCCCTTAAAGTCTGCCTGGGACAACATGGCTTTGTGGTCGAACAGGGGCAGTTAGAGACTTTCCCCAACTGTAAAAGCTATAGCCCTCAAGGTCAGCCGACCAGCGAGTATCAGGGGCATCGACTCCCTCTACAGCCGGCTTCAGGTGCCGCACTGCTAGATGAGGACGGGCAGGTACAGACGGGAGGACTAGATACCTTCTTTCGACAGTGGGACGTAGCAGCAGCAGCTCAGGACGGTAGCCTCCTCACAACGAATGTTGCCCTGGCACGAGAAGTCCAATCCAAACGGCGCTACCGCTCCACTCACACAGTCGTCAAGGAGTGGCGCGAAGACTTAGAGACTGAACTGAAGGACGGCTGGACAGGTCACGGACAGACCAACCACCTGCTGAAGACCATCGCTTGCTATGGCGTTGTCTTTGCGGGGCAAAGCGAAGAAGGTCTCGTGCCCTACATCGTGCGTACCGCGATCGCGCTCCCTGGCTACGAGGAGTGGTGTCAGCACAAAGCGCACATCGAGCAACGGGCGAAGGATTGGGCAAAAGCGGCTGATGGCTACTACTGGGCACTCGGGACAGAGGGCTGCCGTACGAGTGTGTTCCATCAACGGGATGCCAGCAACAGCATTGTGCGGATCAACCGCAACCAGGCACGAGCAGCAGAGGCACAGCAGCGCATCCAGCAGGCAGTCGAGGTACTGGAGGCTGACCATGCCTTACCGTCTGCTATTGGACAACGGATGGACGCGATCGTCTCACTGGCTCATTGCAGTCGGCAAACCCTACGCAAAGTACTCCCGCTCTGGCACCCACAGCATAGGCAAGAACGCGCCTCAAACGGTTGTGTAGAAGCACTTTTAGCGGTTATAGAGCCAGAAAGAGTCGCTTTGAAGCCTGCCTGTACCGACGACCAGGAGGGCGATCGGGGCTTTGCAGCTGACAGTGCCCCCGATCTGCCAAAACCACCAAATGCGCATGAAAAGGACTTTGTACACACCCATGCCCAACAAATGAAGCGTGGGCTTGCTGTTGAAGTTAGCTCTAGAAAAGCATCACAAACAACTCCTCTGGCAGCGAACCGCTTCGCAAACGTCGAAAGTGTCACAGTGGCGGCAACCAACGTTGTTGCTGAGACTACTGATGGAAGGATGTCTGACGCTTTTCCACAGATGAGTAGTGTCACAACTCTACCCATAGAAACAGGCACTCCAGTCACCAGTAACGGGCACTTACCACAGGGCAAACGCACACAAACTCCCTCCCGCCTCATTGCCCACAGAGAAACAGATAGACCAACACTACCAACCCCTCCAGCCACAACACTAATCAACACGTCGCAAGGCACAACGGCGGGCACGCAGGAACTAACGGTAGTGAAAACGGCTAAGACTGAGTTGACTACCCCACCGGAGACCCCTCGTAAAACCCGGCAGCGTCGCAGCATCCCATTAGCAGAACAAGCGCTGCCGCCCTATGCCATCTTGCTTGCACCAGAGCCGGTCTATCCTGACATTGCACCAGATGAAGTGCGGCGGGTCACAGAAGCGATTGGGGGCATCCTTCAGAAACTACAGCAGCAGTGCGATTGGACAGCAAAGCATCTAGCACTCTGGCTGTCAGAGCACTTTGCAGGGCGGCGACGGAGTCAGATCCCAGACCGAGAGCTGCCAACACTCTTGGAGCGGTTGCAGCATCATTATGAGTCAATCCTAGCAGCTGTCGATACGCCGACTGGTCAAACAGAGACGTTGCTACAGGAGCCGCCACCACCAGACTAAGCCCACTGGCTAGCTGACAGAGTGAGAGTTGGGTCGCGTGGCGGTAACAGGCAGCGAACACGGCAGGCGATCGGTGAGCCAGCAGGTCATCAACGCCCTTTTCTGGACCCGGCAAATGAATGAGCTTCACTGGACAGTGCTGCTGCAATAGCAGTCGCGCCAACAGTCGGATGCTGCAACGCAGGTGGTCAAGGACGTGGGGCTTGGTCTCGTAGTCAAAGCAGATGGTGAAGGAGAGTCCCTGATCCACAAAGGGTTGCAGTTCTGGGATCAAATGACGCTCCAACACCTGACCAGACTCATCCCGTACTGTGCGCACCCCAGCAAAGATGCCCGGTAGACCAATCGCCACATAGCCGTGAGAAAGTAGGGCTGCCGCTTTCTTTGCTCCCTCGCAGAGAATGATTGGTAGCCTGTGGGCACTGACCCAGCGCCAGAACTGGGACGGGTCATGGCAATCGAGACCGTTTGGCAACGACACGCCATAGCGAACCGCGACAAACCGCCACACAGAAGCAGGCACCCGCAGACAAAAGACGCGAGTAGGCAGTTTGGGAGGGTGCTCGTACTTAATGATCTTCGCGCGTTCACTGTGGTCGCTACGGGGATTGTCTGGCTTAAAGCACCCCCATTCCATCGGCTGCCAGTCAGTCCGTGGGTCAAGCCCCGCACACCACCAACCACCAGCGTCAAGATGGTTGTAGAGCCGCAGCCAGTGATCAGTGAGTCTGCCGTCATTACGCCGCGAAAGGTCATCCGAGTACAACAAATGGTCATACGGGTCTCGGTCGCTGAGCGTATAAAAGTTGAGACGTTGCAACTCAGGATGGATACCGCTGGCAGTCAGCTCTGACTGATGGGCCGACGACAGCGGTGAGGGGGTATCCCACTCAAACACTGCTAACACAACCGGGCTAGGGGGCATCTGTACAGGCACTAGCGACCACCCAAATCAAATGACCGTGACGGCTTCAGCGCACGTGGCTTGATAGTGGAAGCAGCGGCTAAAGCGGGTGTGGCTACCTGTGGCTGCGAGAGGGACTGATACATCTGGCGAAACTGTGACGCTTGCTCTGGAGTGAGTTGGCTAGTCACGTTGCCGGCACTGTTGGCATAGACCACAGCTACAGGGTTCCCTGTAGCATGGATGGTCATAGCGCCATTGCCGTATGCGTTGACCTGATACCGTTCGCCCACATACTCCTTACCGTTGTGTTGCGCCACCAGAGTGGCACCGACCGAAAGCGCCAAGTCACCACCCGCACTCTCCTGACCATGCTGTGAGACGCGTGCTTGAATACGGCGTTGACCTTGTGGTTCCATGAACTCGCCGTCAACGACCTCTACCGGGACAGCGATCGCAGCGGCTGTCTGGGGCGTGGTCAATGTGACGGGCTCAGCGACAGTTGGTACGCCAGAGCTTGGCTCAGCCGCCACTGTAAAGCTTTCAGGTGCGGACACCGCTACGTGTTCTGCTTGCGACTGACAGGATTCCAGCAGCATCCGTTCGTAGGCTTGCTTAAAGTAAGTCTGGTCTTTCTGACTCAGCGCCTGGTCAATGGCACCGGTCGGAGACATCACGGCAACCAACGCGTCTGACTTGGTATCAGTGATGGACACCGTACCAGCTTCACCCCGTGTGTAGGTATACTGCTGGTCGGACACTTCTAATTGGTCGCCCAACAGGGACTCTGCTACTAGCATCGCCTTGGAGCCCCTCGGTGCCTGTTCGTCTAGCGTGTCAACTAGCGCCTGTGTGCGCTCCAGTCCCTGCATTCCTGGCAATGCCACGCCTTGAGAGCGCTGTTGCAGCTGGCATAAGAAGCCGTACTTCTGCTCCTGGCTTAGCGGTTTGTTCACCTCGTGCAGCTCGTAGTCACCTTTGGCAGTACGGCGGGCACCCATTACCTTCTCGCCTGACTCCAGGTCATACACCTCAAACGTGGGGCGACCAGAGCGGTCATTTAAGTCCGAACGGAGCTCATAGTTACCCACTGACAGAGTGGTCGATGACTTACCGTTCTCCAGGGGTTTCACGGTGCCTTGAGATCGCAGCAGTGATTCGGTGGTCTCGGCGCATTCATGGTCTAGTGGGGGCTTTTCCTCGTCGTCCCGCTTCAGTCGATTCAGTTCGGCAAGCAGCGCGAGTAGTTGACCCAACGCTTTCATCACTTCTTGGGAATGCTGCTGTATCGACGACGCGCTACTCTGATCCAGAAACACCACGGCTAAAGACCTCATATACTACAGCACTAACGAACCAACCAAACACCCATCCCATACAGAGCACCCCTAGAACGGCAGAAGGGAGAGCCGCTGCCCTCCCTCCGAACCCTACGCCAGTGCAAACAGTGGCGTGAGTTCATCCAGTAGCACCTGACCATCTGCCGAGCGGTGATAGACCACCGAGTCCAGCACCGGGTAACGCGCCTCAAACAGAGGGCGATCGGTGCTGGTTTCAAAGGTGTCGTTGCGGAACAGGATCTTCATGTCGCCCTTCAAAAGCGCTTCTGCTGGCTTGAAGTCAGGGTTGGCGATCTCAATACCGTGACGAGGATGGACGGTATAGCTTAAGAAGCCAGAAAAGAATACCAGTACTTTAGACGGTTGAACATCACGGGGCAGGGTCTTGATTAATTGGGTCAGCATGATCGGTTCCTTGAATAACGGGTTAATGGGGACGTGCACGAAAAGAGTGAATGCTTCCAGTGCCCAGGCAAGAATCAGGGTTCAGGCGTTAGCGTTCAACGGCGGCTGCTTTCTTGGTCGGTGCTACCGCTGTACGTTGGACTGTGGCTTGCTGCATCTTCTGTTGCATGTCCATCATGCCTGACATCCGTGAAACAGTCGTTGCGGGCAGACGGTTGATGGTCACCTCACCGTCTTTCGCCAGCATGAGTAGCTTACCGGACTGACCTTTGACCTCGAAGTTACCCTCTTTGCCTTTGATGGTCAGCCCCAAGCTTTGGGCATCGAGCTTCTTGTAGTCCTTGCCCTCTACGTTCGGTGCCTGGTTCAGCATCTGGTTGATGGTGGTTGCCATCTCGGTACGCAGCTTTGCCACGTCGGGCTCCATCTGTTGCTGCACTTCGGTCAGTCGCTTCGCCATCCCCACCGACATGCCCCCATCACTCATCTCATAGCCTGACTTCTGGAACTTGGCAGTGAAGTCAGCGGCCCACTTCTGCTTGTCAGTGTTCTGGGGTTCGTTCACCTGTACAGCCGTTGCCCACTCACGGAGTTGGCTAGCGCTCAGGGAGTCACGGAAGGCAATCAGTTCAGCAGTCTCTGGAGTCGCGGGCGCAGGCTCATAGCCCAACTTAGCAGGGTCACGGGTCGGCTCGGCTGTCGATAGAGTGAGACCCAGAGCGGCTAAAGCCTTCGACTGTGCTTGTGCGATGACAGAGGTGTCCAGCATGATGGAGGCATGCATGACGGGACTGGCGATAGCGGCAAAGGTCTCCGGCTGTAGCTCATGCACCCGCTTCCAGGCAGCGGTTTCACTCTCAGTGGCCAGAATCACGGGAGCCACGCACTCCTCGCGTTTGATACCAGATAGGACTTCTGCCTTGAACTCAGGTGAGATGTCCAGTTCAAGCGCGGTCTTATTCACCAGGTAATCGGCTGACCCACTGAAGGGGATGCCGTTATCTTTGCAGAAGTTTTCGACACCATACGCACCTTTGGCGAACTTAGCAAAGGTCTCGCCAGGGGAACGCTCTTCAGTTCCGCGACGTTGCGTGGTGGGGTTGTAGGTGGACTTAGTGCCGGTAATGCCGCGCATGGCATCTTTGCCAAACTCAGAGAGCATGTCATCCAGTTGAATGGGCTTCAAGGCATCCCTAGAACTCAGGTTGGCTTGATTATTAATACGACCGGCAGGAGCTTCGATTGACTGTGAGTGGGCCTCTGACTTCACTGCCAAGTTCCAGAAGTCAGCAAGTGTAAAGTCAGGCAACCCCACAGCTTTGCCGTCGAGTGTAGTCAGAGTGCCATGGTGCATTGACTCCAAAGCGTACGAGTCTTTAATGAGCTTAGAAAGACTCTCCTCTGAGTAAATCTGGGGTTCTGAGTAAATCTGGGGTCTTTCTGAGTCTTCAGGGCCGATATCTAAAGTGTAGAAAATCGGCACACCCTCAGAGTTAACTTCAGCACGACCAATTTGAGTTTTTGCACCGTCAGGACCAGAAATCAAGAGAGTGAAATCCTCTTGAAGCAAATTAATCACTTTCGCTTCCATCGCCTGAAGCTCAGCAGGAGGACAATCATAAACACTGGTCTTAGTTTGGGTTGCCTGAAATGGTTGTGAAGTCGGAAACTGTACTGGCTCCGACTGGTTGAACAGTGGTGACAAGTTTCGGTTCAGCTGCGCCTCCGTAAACCGGGGATAGCGCACCGCTTCTGAGTTGCCGCCCCTTGCCTGCACAGACTCGCGGCGAATGGTCTCCTCAGATGCCATCAACTCATTCAACTGCTGCACAATCGCGGGTGTAATCGCATCGCCCTGGCTCAACAGTTCCTTAGCTTGCTCATAGCCCTCGTCCGTCAGTTCTTGAGCGATGAGCTCAAAGTAATCAGCATTCAGAAGGAGCTTGTGTGCAGCCTCAAACACCTTACTGAAACGCGGTAAGGCTCGCATCCACTCTGACAACCCTTCAATCGACACTATTTCGTCTGTCATCACAAACCTCTAAAGAACAGCCATTAAACAAACCGTCAAGCCAGTACCACAGAGGGGGGAACACAGACCCTAGGGCGCATTGCCTGAGTGTCGGGTCTGTCTGTGGTCATGAGCGAACTTGAGTAAGGTTGAGAACACCGCTCGGTTCATCATCAATCACTCCACCTAGTGATCCCATTTCGAGGCTGTTTCATAACATCGAAACGCCTAAAACCCATACAAATAGTGGATCGAAGTCACCTTGATCCATCAGCCACGGATATCAGAAATCGAGTGAGTAAGACAACCCACTCGCAGTGCCGCAACCCATCACCAATGACAGGAACAGCCCAAACCAAACCAAACCAAACCAAACCAAACCAGTCCAGACTCAACCCAGACTATTCATGGGTTCAGGGGTCGCTACTACAGCTCCAGCCCAGCCGAGGAACGCTTCACTCGTCTCACTACACGCACAGGGGTAGCAGCGATGGCTTGAGCAGTGGACAGGGCGATGGTAGCCCGCTCTTCAGCAGCAGCGAGTGCGCGAATCTCGTCCAGAGAGACACTACTAGCGCTCGCACCCGGCAGCAGCACGTGCTCGTCCTGGTACAGATTGGAGTCGTCGGTTGGTGTAGGCTGGTTGGTTGGACTGGACATTGAAGATCTCCTTCAGTTGTTTCGGACTGTGAATGGTCTCTGACTGCTGCCGCTTCTCCCAGACCAGCGTCGGGGGAGGTTGGCGGGTATCCACGACACGGAAATGGGGGACTTTATCCTTCAGTGACATGAAAGAGCGCGGCACTTGGTCATAGGCCGCTTTGACAGTCCCTTCAGGAACATAGCGACCTTTGGCAGCCAGGTGCTGCGTCGCGCGCTCTACGCCCTGTTCTGTAGCTGCGTCAGCGCGATCGCCACGTCATAGCCACGTGCTTGCAGATGGTCAATCAGTTGGGCTTGGAGCTGTGGATACTGACCCACTGATTCAACGACCAGGTTGCGGCGTGATTCGATGGCGTATTGCTGAATCTGTTGGCAGAGGAACGAGGACTCGCCATGTACCATCTGGTCGGCATTCTTCGCTCGTTGGGCGGTGGCATCCTTGTTCTCGTGGATGCGTTCCTTAATCGCGTCAGGGTTCACCACCACGAACTGATCCGGCGGCAATTCATCTAACAGAGCGCTCTTCCCACCACAAGGGGCACCCATAATGAGCACCGCTTTTGGCTTGGTGCCAAAGGGTACGGGTGGGACAGCGTCGACAGCACTTGTGATGATGTCCAAGTGAAACTGAGCACTATGCGGTTTGGGTCCGATTACAGACCCACTCGCGTCCATCACACAATGCGCCTCAGCCGTCATCGCTGGTAAATACGGCAAAGAATCCACCCACTGACCATCTTGCATAGCCATAACTCAATAACAACAGAACCCAGCCCACTCGCACCCAACCCACACAACAAACACCCCTAAAACATCCCTGCCAGCACCTCTGAAGCCTTCGGCGCGTTCGCTTCATCCTCAGGTGCAGGGATGGGATAAGCCTGGTCGAACTCATCGTTCCGCAACAGCACATCTTCTTGGGTGGGCACCCGTTGAAACGCAGCAGCGCGCGCAATAAGTCTGGGTCTAAGCTTCGACCAGCCCGCTTCAATCTGCCCTGCCAGTTCTAGCTCCCAAGGGGGCAGCTTCACGGCAATGCGCCGCGGTAAGTAAGCCATCTTTTCATTTGAATACGCTGGGTTAGTCATGTAACACGACCCAGGAGGAAGACCCGTAAACTCCTCTGGGCTGACCAGTTTGCGGGTACTCACTTCGACCGAGTGGGAATAGCTGCTGCCTCCCTTCCCACTCCCTGTAGACCGACTCTTGTTCTTACGCGCAATCTCCTCATCGCCAAAGAGCTTCGAGAAGTATTCCGCCGACTCGACTTCGCCAGGGTTAAAGATGAACTTGGTCGCACAGCCACCCATGATTGCCAACGACATTTCCTTGCCGTAAATCTTCTCCAGCTGCGACTTGTTCTGGAACCCGATGACGCCGTTAAAGCCATCCGAACGGCTCTCGTTCTCCCAGTTCACGAGCTTGTCCAGGTAGATAGTCGGTAGCTCGTCAAACACACAGAACAGCGGGTCTTTACGACCACCAAGTCGGAACATGTTCTGGTTGACCAGCATCGTAATGGCGGTTGCCACGATCGGGGAGACAACATCCCGAATCTCGCGGTCGAGACCGAAGACCACCATCTGCTTCCCGTTCAGGTCAATCGGCAGTGTGCTTTTACCCACACAACACGCCAGAATCTTCGCCATCATCAACCGGGTGAAGTTCAGCGTTGCCGTACCAATGATGCTCGCAGCCGTCTTCTCAGAACTAGCCACCGAGAGGAACTGGGCAAAGGCAGTCCGTATCCAGGGGTCGAGTGTAGTGGAACCCAACAGACGTGCGGGCAGCTCTTCAGCACTGAGAATCGACTGGACAGTCATCAGGTCAGCATGCGGCATCTGCTTCGCCAACATCAACACGGCCTGCACCAGCTGGTCACCCGCATCACTGAAGAAGCTATCGCCTCCACCCGACTGACCGAGCTTAAAGTTCTTGTTCAGTGTGCTGGCGAGTTGGCGTGCTAGAGCCGAGTCCTTCTCGACATCGCCCGTTAAGAAGTCCAGTAGGTTCAGGACATCACTCTCAGGGAAGCCTGGTGCAAACACACGCACTTCATAGCCCAACTTCTCGGCATACCAGGCGATCGTGCTGGTCTGAGTGGGATATTTAAAGTCGTACAAGACGATGGGATACCCTTGTTCCACGGCACTGCGGATCATCGGGTCAATGGCAGAGAACGTCTTACCACTACCAGGCGCACCCACCACCATTGTTGAGCGTTGCGTGTCGGGTACCCAGATGGTCTCCGTCTTGATGCTGGAGCCTGCCCTCTTCCCGTAGATGTCCTCATACTTCTTCGGCACCTTGAAGGAGAACCGATCGCCAGACATTTTAACGGGCGTCTCTTTGGGCACCGAACCCAGTTCAGGCGCAGGTGTCCAACTGGAGGGCTGACCGTTCTTAAGTGTGCGTCGTCTCAGCACCGATTCTGGATACACCAGTGTTTGAGGGCGGATAATCCAGGCGGTGGCTGACTTGCGAGCACGTCCGTTGAGTTGCTTCACAGAGAGCTTCCGCGCTGCGTTTAACTCCCGCTTACCCGCCCATTTGGCACGGGCTTTAGCGTTCTTGTCTGTGCTGTTGCTAACCGCGTCCTGACTGCTAAACGATGACCAGATCATGAAGGCTAAACAGCCCACAATGATGAGTCCCATCGGTGAGAACAAGAAGGGCTGGATCATGGTGTTCCAGGTCTTCAGGTAAGACTGGGGTGTGGGCTCGACGGCAATGATGGGATTGGCGGTTGAGGCTGTAGAGGCAGGTTCAGAGAGGTACATACAGTGAGGGAGACCACCAGGTCAGAAGAGTGACGGAAAAACCAACCAACATAGTCACCAGGGCACAGGGTCAGTGCTTTACTGAGGCACCGCACTATTCGCCATCGCCAGCACCCATGCCCTCTCACCACCCTTGAGGCTGATCGTGTAGCGGTAGCCGCCTTCGTCCCAAATGGCTTGAGCAAAATCCATGCTGGCACCCATTACCCACGGCACAAAGTAGACAGGCTGACCGTTTGCCAGCTTCACCCAACCAATCGGGTCAGGTGAAACTCGGACGTAGCGGCTCAGTGCTCCAGGTTCACGGAACCAGGCATACG
>Ga0163155_10002751_pt1 | contig 19379 bp, 12 predicted proteins | sample OliLakLV19SP4G1_FD_148611 | JGI IMG/M metagenome (GOLD analysis project Ga0163155, IMG submission 148611) | Freshwater microbial mat bacterial communities from Lake Vanda, McMurdo Dry Valleys, Antarctica - Oligotrophic Lake LV.19.SP4.G1 | ecosystem: Environmental > Aquatic > Freshwater > Lake >... | reverse complement strand
GGATGACAGAGCGGACCGTCTGTGGGCTATGCCGCGCCCATACCGTGCCGCCAGGCATAAGCCAATACCTGCCGTCGCCTGACTGGCTGCAAGTCCGGTGATGCACCCGTAAAAGCTGGGATCTTCGAAAGGTCATGGATTCGTTTTGGGTGCGGCAGTAGAAAAGCGGTGGCTTGAAGACGTGCTATCGCAACGGTGGCAGATCGCGGGTCTGGTGCCGGAGTTCACGCCGCATGATTTGAGGCACGCTAACGGCATGTGGGCACGGGCGGCTGGCGTCTCACCTTGGCTCGTGCAGCAACAGCTTGGACATAGTTCCGTTGTGACGACGGAAATTTACGCGAAGGGAAATTTCGATGGTTCAAAAGTGGTTCAATTAACGGTTTTAAGCATTCGAGATAAAGCATTACAAGCCAGTGCAGTATAAGAAGTTGCGGACGTGGCGGAACTGGCAGACGCGCCAGACTTAGGATCTGGTCTCGCAAGAGGTAAGGGTTCAACTCCCTTCGTCCGCATTACTGATTTAACAGCATGGTTAGCAATCTAATCCAATCCAGTGAGCCGGCCACTGCTGGATCCGAAGGCGCTGCTTTCGATTCCAGCGCGCTGCAACATGGAGACGTAGAGATTGCACATCGGCGTTGCCACCGGCGCGGTCGCGGGAATGGGCTTGGGCGTCTTGGCGTCGATGTCCTTCGCGACATGCTCCACGAAACCGGGGTTGAAGGTGAGGTGCTGGCCGTGCCGGAATCCGCCGCCAGCCAGGAGCGCGGGCAGGTTGTAGGTCGAATGCGAGTTGCCGTCCATCAAGTTACTGGTGAGCAGCACCATGGTGCTATCGAGCAGGCTGCCGCCTTCGCCCTCCTTCGACGCCTTGAGCTTTGTGAGCAGTGACGCGTAGCCCTTCATCAGTTCGATCTCAACATCGCGGCATTGGGCGAGTTTCTTTGTTTCCTTGCCGTGATGCGACAGATCGTGATGGTCGCCGAAAGTCTTAATGGTGATCGCGCGCGTGGAATCTGTGACGAGCGCGAGATGGATCATGTCGAACATCAGTTGCAGTTTCTTGAACTGCTCGCCGGGAGCTTTGATGTCCTGTGGCGGAGCGCAGGGGGCCTTGGGCTTTGGACGGTGGACCCACTCGCTGGACATCTGCAACTGCTTCTCCACCGAGCGCACGGATTCGAAATACTCGTCGAGTCGCGCGCGATCGAGACTGCTCACTTTTTTGCTGAGCCGGCTGGCCTGTTCGCCGACGAAATCAAGCATGCTTCGTCCTTCACCGATGCGGCGGAGTTCCTCATTCGCCTGCTGCGGGGTGCTGGACAAAAAGAGCTTCGAGAAAATTTCGGAGGGACGGCTGACAGCCGGAATCGCAACGCCGTTCCCGGTATACGAGAGGCTCCCGTTGTAGGTGGTTAGAACCAGGCTGTCGTAGCGCGTCTGGCCGCGGAAGTGACTTGCGAATTCCTGGTCAAGTGAAATCGTGTTGTGCAGATTGTGCGAGTAATCGGGGTACGGCGCGCCGGTGAGCATCACGGCTTCGGACTTGTGCCCGCCGCCGCCGGTGCTGGGATGGTTGAGGCCCGTGATGATCGTGAAATCATTGCGCATCTCTTTCAGGTGTTCCAGATGCGAGGTCAGCGCGAAGTCCTTCCCGGTGGTGGTGGGGACGAAGGACTGCGGATCGAAGCCAAAGGGCGTACCGATCGCGACCATGCGGCGCGGGCCGGCCTTGGTCTCGGCGGCGCTGGCGGTACGGGTCATCGATTCCAAAAACGGAAGCGCGAGGCTGATGCCCGCAGCGCTCAGAAACGTACGACGTTCCATTTTATTTGCCATGGCCTGTCTCCGGTTCGGTAGCCTTTTCACTTATTGAGAAAGAGCTCGCTCTGCACGACCTGATGAATGAGCGAACGCAATCCGTACCGCTCCTTCTTTAGACGCTGCACCAGTTCGTCAAGGGCGAGGATATCGCCAGGTTCGGTATGCTGCCCGGTCGAGTACGCGAGCAGCTTCGAAGCGAGATTGCGCGCGATGAATTCAGGCTGCTGCAGAATGATCTGCTTGTATTCCTTCGGGCCTGAGAACACTTTGCCGTTCGCGGTTTTGCCGCTGCTGTCGACATCGACTCCCTGCCGGTACTTCACGTCGTGGCGGCTGCCGCCCTGGAAAATTTTCGCTTTGACCACCTTCCCCGTCTCGGTCGTTCGGTAAAAGGACCGCAACTGCCCCGCGGGATCGAAGCATTCCATCGCGAATCCGGGTGGATCGATCTGGCGATGACACGCGGCACAGGAGACGTTGTTCTGGTGTTTCGCGAGTTGCTCGCGAATCGTGGTCGCGCCGCGCGTGTCAGGTTCGATTGCGCCAATGTTCGGCGGCGGCGGCACGGGCTGGCGTCCGATGATGTTGTCGAGCAGCCACGCGCCGCGCAGCACGGGGGAGGTGATCGCGCCGTTGGACGTTACTTTCATCACGCTGGACTGAGTGAGCACGCCGCCGCGCACGCTGTTCTCGGGCAACGTGACGCGGCGCATGGCCGTGCCATTCACCGCGGGCAAGCCGTAGAAGTCGGCGAGGCGATTGTTCAGGTAGGTGAAGTCGGAGTCTATCAGCTGCAGCAGGCTGCCGTTGCTCTGGAGCAGATCGGTGAAGAACAGGCGCGTCTCGGCGAGGATGGATTCGCGCAGCAGGCCGTCCGGCGTGCCGTCGTTGACGCTCTCGAAACATTCAGGGAAGAGAAGTTTGTCGGGTGTCGTGGCATCGATGTCGCGCAGGCGCAGCCACTGGTCAAGAAAATCGGTGACGAAGGCTTTCGCGCGCGGCGAGGCGAGAAGGCGTTCGGTCTCGCGGCTTAGAACGCCAGGCTTGCGCAGTTCGCCCTTGTCGGCGGCGGCGCGCAGAACGTCGTCGGGTGCCGAGCGCCACAGAAAATAAGCCAGTCGCGACGCAACCGCATGATCGCTGAGCGCGCCGGGTGCTTCGGTCAGGAATAAAAAATCGGGAGAGCAGAGAGCGGCCTTGTACGCGGCCCGCATGCAGCCTTCGAAGCATTCCTTGTTCGCGAGGTGCTTGTTGACAATGCCAAGGTACGGCTGAATGTCGTCGTCATCGACCGGACGGCGGAAGGCGCGGGCCAGAAAACCCGCGATCAGCTTTCGAGCATCCGCCGGCGGATCGGCCGAAACCGGCGTCAGCTTGTCCGACCCGCGCATCGGCTCCAGGTCTCCCAGCACCAGCGTTTCCTTGGGTAGCTCCTTAAATTTCTTGAGCGCGAGATCGCCGAACATCTGGCGATGCCCCCGCGGCGGCCAACTCTCGTTGAGCGGACCTTCGACGTCGACCCATTGCACGACCAGCGCGAGGCCGTCGGGTTCGCGCCAGGGTTTGGGCGGGTATTCGCTGAACCCGCGTTCGCCGCGCGCCTGGTTGATTCGGTAGGGCGCGATGATGATCGTGTCATGCGCGCCGTAATCATGCTCGAGTTCGACCACGCCAGGATTGTCCGGCGGAGCGTCAAAGTAGCCGAGCAACTTGCGGCTCTGAGTCGTCTTGACCGCGAAAGTCAGCGCCTGTCCTTTCGCATCGTTCGTATAGGCTGAAATGCTGACGCGGTAGCGACCCGGCAAGGTCTTGGTCAGGTTGGCCAATTGCGTCAACTGCGCGGGCACTTCGATGTGCGGCGCGCCGTAGAAATAGAGGTCACCATCGTGCGGGCGGATCACGGGCGAATTGTTGGCGTGAGTCATGAAATATTTTTCAGTCTCGGGCTCGTAATGAAACCGCCGCGCGACCGGCTCTGGTTTCGCGCCCCGAATGACGGCGGCCTTTAGTGCTCTTTCGACCGCTTCCATGTAGCAATGGATGTGAACGGGCGAGATGCTGAGCGCGCTGGAGGCGGTATCGAAGCCGTGGGCCGAGTCGTCTACGGGCAGCAGATCCTGAAGCGGCGTCTGGATGCCGAGCAGATCGTGCAGCGTGTTTTCGTATTCAAGCCGGTTGAGGCGGCGGATGCGGGCGTGGCCGTTTTTGGCGCGCGCGGCTTTTGTCGAGGCCGCCAGACTGGACTTGGCGCCGCTCAAGATGGCTTCGATGTCGGCCACCGGCGGGCGGGCTTCTTCGGGCGGCGGCATCTCGACGGCCTCAATGCGCGTGATGACGCGTTCCCACTTGCGCGTGTTCAGCTTGTCGCCGAAATCAATGCTGAGTTGATCCAGACGGAAGCTGCCCTTGGCCTTCTCCCCAGTGTGACAGTCGGCACAGTTCGCGTTGAGCGCCGCCATTACTTTCTTCGCGTCGGACGCGAGGGCGTGCGTAACGCCGATCCCGTTTGAAAGCAGCGCAACGATGAAGAGAAGAAGAGTGCGTTTCATCCGAGGCAAGGGTTCCCGCGGTCGGTCAGATGTGGCAGAGTACAAAATAAGTTTCATCAACTGTACCCCCTCAAGTTCCGAAAGCAAAAGTTCCGAAAGCAAAATAATTCCGCGCAACCTGATTTCAATCCACCTTCTGCGCGGTCTTCGATTGCTTTTTTTCCTCCATCGATTTGATCCGCTCTTCAGGCGGCAGTCTGACGATGCCGAAACCGCCGGACCATACGCGGACGATGCGGCCGGGGCGGTAGCCTTCCAGCAATTCGCCGATCTGCACGCGAAGCTGAATGCCGCTGCTGCCCTGCGGCGGAGTCGGAAGCTCTTTCAGCTCCAGTACAGGGCCGCCTTTGTTATCGTGATTGTGCCACCATGTGCGAAGCGTCCATTCCGCCGCCCCGAGTTGCGCGTGGTTCTTGTTTTTGGTGTGCAAGCGGAGGACATCGTAGAGCGACGTATCCATCCCGCTGAACAGCGTTACTGTGACAATGCCCTTGCCGCCCGCCTGGTGCTCGACATGGTCGATCCACCCCGGAAGCCCGCGGTGGCGCTGGTGGCGAATGTGTACCTGGCGCTGATGCTCGGCAGTCAGCGTGCGGCTGGCGTCGTCGAGCCAGATGTCCGTGATGAAATACGCTCCATTCTGCCAATCCGGCGACCACGAGAGATTCAGTTGCACGACCTGATCCACCGCCACTTGGTCCTGCATAGCGGCTTCGCGCCCTTTCCACACGCGCGTGGACTGATCTACTTCGAATGTTCTCGCGCCCGTCAGGCCATCCGTCGCGGCGGGACCGGTGGACACCACTTTGATGTGGCCCTTCTTCCAATCGCTGGAGACGATCTTCCACGCCTGCCCCTGGCGCTGATAGAAACTGAAATCGTCTTCCAAGAAAAGCGCATGCGTGTGCTTGGAGACGTACTTTTCGTTACCGGGCGGAGGCGGTGCTATGGTGGTGTCACCTTCCGGCGGCAGCGTAAACCGTCCGTGCAAAACGGTTCCTAGGGGAATATCGCGCAGTTCCGCCGGCGCACCGTGGTAGCGAATGGTTCCGTACGGCAGCAGCGCGAAACGGTGCGAGGGCGCGCTGTGATAGCGCCCCTCGTCTCCATCTCCGGCGAGACGCATCGCGCCGCGCCGGTTGACGTGATCGACGTAGACCAGCTCACCCGATAAATACACGCCGGCGCCCGCGGGCGGAAACTGCCCGGCTTTCGGCACATAACTTGTATTGTTGCCGTCCTGAGCAGCGGCGAAACCCGCAGCCATTCCGGCCAGGGAAAGAAGCGCAACGCGGGCGAAAAAAAACGGCCTGCTTTTCATGCTGTCAGCTCCGAAAGTGGACTCACACTGTCGGCGAATGTCTCCGTTTTGACGTCCATCTTCTGCGCCAGCGTTACGAAGAGATTGCTCAGCCGCGCCTTTTCGTTCACGGGCTTGAAGTGGATGCCCGGATGCTTTTCATACCCCTGGAAACCCTTCACCGCGTTGAAATCCAGATGCCTTCCATGCTTCAGCCCCAGTTTCCCGCCGCCGGCCAGAATGATGGGCAGGCTGGCGTTGCCGTGGCTGTGCCCGTAAGCCATGCCGCTGCCATAGAGCGACATCGTCGTATCCAGCAGACAGCCGCCGGCTTCGGGTGTCGCGCGCAGGCGGTCGAGAAAGTAAGAAAACTGTGCGATATTAAACGCGTCGCTCTGAGCCAGTTCGCGCAGGCGGTCGGCGTTGCCGTTGTGGTGCGAAAGCGAATGACGGTCCTGCCGCACGCCGATCTCCGGCACCGCCGGCCCCTGCCCTTCTTCCCCGGTATTGAACGTGACGACGCGCGTCATATCGGTCTGGAACGCGAGCACGATGATGTCGTACATCGTCCGCAGATAATCGCCGAGCATCTGCAGCGATACGTCGCGGTTGAGTTTCGCCGACACAGCCGCTTCGATCTTCGGACGCGGCGTGTCCAGCCACTTGTCCGCGCGCTGTGTGCGCACTTCCACTTCGCGCACGGCGGTCAGATGCTGTTCCAGCCGCCCCCGGTCTTCGGCGCCCAACTGTCCAGCCAGCGCGCGCGATTCTTCCAGCACCGCATCCAGAATGCTGCTGCGGCGGTGGAGTCCACGGCGCTGCGCCGCGATGCCGCCCTTGGGATCTTCAAACAACTCGCGAAAAGCGACGCCGGGGTTGGACTGCGCCGGCAATTGGATTCCGTCAGCGCTCCAAGCCAGCGAGCCACCCTGGTTGCTCAGTTCAAGCGATGGAAAACGAGTGCTGGGCGCGGAGACTTGCGCCATCATCTGATCGACCGAGAGCGTGTTGCGGTCGGTCTGGCCGAGCCGTCCGCCCGTGAGCCAGATTTTGCGGCAGTTGTGGTGATGCCCCAGCCCGTTCGGATGGTGAAGTCCGCTGATCGGCGTCATGTCCGCGCGATGTTTTTCCAGAGAAGCGAGCGGCTTAGTGAATGCGTAGCCCGCGCCCGCCTCCTTTATTTGATACTCGCCGGTGTTCACCCCGTTAGGCAGATATACGAAGACACTGCGTTTCGGCGCGGCCTTGCCTTCGTCGGCGCGCAGTGGCCGCATGCAATCGAGGAATGGCAGCGCTAGTGCGACGCCTAATCCGCGAAGCGTGTGGCGGCGACTGACGAGCCAGTTCTGATGCAGTACATTCATGGTGAATCTCCCCGAACTCAACTGTTACCGCTGCTGAAACAGGTCCGACAGAATGAACTTTTCGATCACCGCGCGGAGCTTGTATCCGTCCGGCTTGCACGCATCCGCGATGTTCTTGAGATGTCGCGCATCGTCCACCGTGGCCATGCGCCGCAACGCAAAGACGGCAAGCTGTTCCACGAACGCTTCAGCAAAGCGGCCGGTATCCTGCGCCAGTAGTTGCTTGAAGTCGTCCGCCCCTTTAAAAGCGCGGCCATCGGGCAGCGCGCCGCTGGCGTTCACCGGCGGATTGCCGCCCTTTCCCGCGGTGACCCGCTCTTCGGTGCGCCACCGTCCGATCGCGTCGAAGTTATCGAACGCGAAACCCAGCGGATCGATTTTGCGGTGGCACGACGCGCACGACGCGTGCGTGGCGTGCGCATCCAGTTGCATGCGAATGGTGGCTTTGGGTTTGTCCGACGGCGTCGGTTCGAGCGGCTCGACATTCGGCGGTGGCGGCGGCGGCGTCCGCCCGAAGATCGCTTCCGACACCCACACGCCGCGATGCACAGGCCGGTGGCGCGTGCCGTCGGAGGTCAACGACAACACCGAACTGTGCGTCAGCAACCCACCCCGGTGCGATTCCGGACTCAGCGCCACGCGTTGAAATCCCGACGCGCTCAACTGCGGGAACCCGTAAAACGATGCGAGTCGCGGATTGGCCATCGTCCAGTCGGAGATCAGAAATTCCCGCAGCGGCAGATCGTGGGCGAACATTTCAGAAAAATAGTGGGTGGTCTCCAGGACCATGCTCTTCTCCAGCCAGAGTTCGTACTCGGGATACAAGCCTGGGTCGGGCGGGAACATGCCGACGCGGTGGAGTTGCAGCCACTGGCGTGGGAAGGCCTCGGTGAAGCGCTTGATCTTCGCGTCCGCGAACATGCGCCGGACCTGCGTGCGCAACACCTCCGGTTCGTGCAGTTTTCCTGCATGGGCCTGCGCGAGCAGCTCTGCGTCGGGTATCGATCCCCACAGAAAAAACGAAAGGCGCGAAGCCAGTTCTCCATCGTTTACCTTTTCGCGCCGCTTCTCGGCGGAGCCTTCTTCGAGGTAATAAAAATTCTTTGACGTCAGCACGCCCACCATCGCGGCGCGATAGGCTGCGGGGAACTTTTCGCCCGCCGCCATTTCGCGTTCGACGATTTTGACGTAGCGCGAGATTTCCTCATCGTTGGCCGGCCTTCGCCAGGCGCGCGTCGCGAAGCGCTTCAGGCATTCGCGCGCTTCGGCCATATCGCCGGCCTTCGCGGGGATCAGGCCATCGCGCTTATGCAGGTCGGCGTCGGTCGTGATCGGGCCTTCCCATTCGATCCAGTCGACGACCAGCATCGGATAGATCGCGTTGCCATTGTCGTCAAAAAGTTTGTATCCAGTCGGGTTGAGAGTATTCGAGTTTTTTGAATCCGTGAAAATGCTTCCGCCCCCATTCAGCACGTTCAAGGTGTGGTTGCCGGTCTGATTGAACGCGCCGGGCACGACATTGCGCAAATCCAGCTCGGACGGCATGGACAGAAACGTTTCGAATTCAATGACGGTCGGTTTTCCTTCGGGCGCGATGATGTCTTCATCGAATATCGCGTGCTTCAAGCCGGTGTGCCAGACGGTCAGGTGCGGCGTGCGCCCGTCCAGCCCCGGCATGCCGCTGAGCTGAATCCGGACTCGATACAATCCCGAATGTTGCGCCGCACCAAACCAATACGGACGGTAGGCGTCGACACTTCCACCGGGCCACACCACCGCGCGCACCTTGTTCGCGAGGCCCAGCGTTTCGAGATGCTTTCGTTCATTGCGGTGGCGCATGGTGATCGCGTCGGCGCGCCGTTTCTCGGTTTTCACAGGCTGGTCGGGAAACGCCCGGTTGAGAACCGTCTCGGCAGCTTTGTAATAACGATCGATGTGCGAGGGCGAGACGGAGAGCATCGCTGCGATGCGTTCAAAACCATGCCAGCGCGGATCGTCATTGAACGTTCCAGGTATGTTCACATCCAGAAAAACACCCAGCAGATCGTAAACCGTGTGCGCATACTCGTCGCGGCTCAAGCGGTAATGCGCGACGGGCCCGCGCTGGGCCTGGCGCGCCGCGGACCCTTCTTTCAACCGCGCGGAGAGCCAATCCACCACACGCCCCAGTTCCTCGGCTTTCGGCTTAGCTTCGTCTTTTGGCGGCATCTCGCCCGAGTTCAATCGAAAGACCACCTCCGCCCAGCGCTCCGCCGTTTCCTGGGAGTTAAAATCGCGCGACAGATTATCCAGCCTGAAATCACCTTTTTGTTTCTTCTCCGTATGGCAGCGCAGGCAGTAGGTATCGAAAAAGGTCTGTACGAATGGTTCCATCCGCTGGGGTGCGGTGACGTGCTCCGCCGCACGGGCGCCACCGCCGTGAAGGAGCGCAATCAGCACAACTACGAAGGCCATTCGGCGCATGTTAGTTCCCAATCTGAAAAGTGCGTTCTTCATCTACTCTGCATACAGAACTTCTCCGCATATGTTGCAATAAATTCATGCCACGACTTTACGTCACACGCACCCTCTTGAAGCGAGTATCGCTCTGCGTAGGATATTGCGATGATGACTGCTGCAGGCCGATATGCGAGGGTTTTCCTGACCCTATGCTGGAGTATAGCATACGTTCACGCGGGGGAATCCGACGTACTTCTTCAACGCTTGAAAGATATTCAGCGCGAACAGGAGAGCCTGCCCAAACTGATTCCATCACTCCAAACCCATCAGCGCATTGGCATGCATGGCCTGCCGTCGTCTTCCACGAAGCAGGCGTGGGTGACGATCGACTTTGGAAAACGCGCCACTCCGGAGCGCATTGCGATTTTTCCCGCGCGCTTGCCCGCCGATATCGGCGCGCCCTCGCCAGGATTTCCAGGCGCTCTTGAAATCGATCTCGCCGATGACGCCGCTTTTACTGCCTCCAAACCCTTCGCGCGTTGGACCGAACCCGCTCCGCAAGCTGGCGAACAGCTTCCCTTTATTCTCTTTGCGGGGAATGGCGCGGCGGGCCGATATCTGCGCGTGCGCATCGCTTCTCTGCGTCTCGAACCCAGAGTCAGTGGAGACGCGTACTTCCGTTTGGGTGAAATTGTGGTTCTTGAGAACGGCTGCAATGTCGCGCTGGGCTCTCCCGTTGCCAGTTCGGGTAGCACCGAAAGCGCCCGGCGCTGGGAAAGGCGGAACATCACCGACGGCAATTTCTGGTGCATTCCTTTTGAAGGAGCGGAAGCCTCGCCGACGCACGGATTCCAAAGCGCCGTCAGCCGCCATCCGGTGGTCTCGGGCGCGGCATGGGTCGAAGTGGCGCTGGACGCGGCGCAACCGATCGACCAGATTTGTCTTGTTCCCGCCCACCCGCGCGATTTCGCCGACTCCGCCGGGTTCGGATTTCCAACCCATTTTCAAGTGATTGCCGACCCTGGGACAGCGCGGGAAAAAATAGTGCTGCGCGAACTCGAACCCGTTCATCCCGCCGAAGCGCTGCCCAATCCCGGTGCCGCGCCGCTGATGATCGCCACGCCTGGGTTCTCGGCGCGGCGCATCCGCGTCGTCTGCGAAACGCTCTGGCGGCGCGGGCCGTCGAGCGGTTCGGATCCCAGCGAATTCGTATTCGCCCTGTCGGAATTGCAAGTTTTGAGCGGAGGAAAAAATCTTGCGGCGGGACGTCTGGCGCGCAGTTCCAACACAACGGCCGAGCCCGGCTGGTCGCCAGCCGCGCTGACCGACGGCTACTCCAGCCGCCATAAATTGCTCGATTGGGAAGCGTGGCTCAGCGGCATCGAACGCAGCGAGGCGCTGCGCGTTGAAGCGGCTGCCATTCGCCTCGAACTGGAAACGTTGCGCGAAACGCGCCAGCGCTGGACGATGCTCGCCGCCGTCGCTGCCGTCGCCGTTTCTGCGCTGCTGGCCGCCGTCGGAATGCTCGTCTTGCGTTCGAAGGCGCAGCGCGCGCGCGATGAACTGCGCACCCGCATCGCCCGCGACCTGCATGATGAAATCGGCGCGAGCCTCAGCCATCTGGCCATTCAAAGCGACATGGCACGCCAGCAGCTTGCGCGTGGGGAACTCAAGCCCGAGCGCCTCTCTGGCATCTCCGAGACGGCCCGTGATACGCTCGACAACATGCGCGACATCGTCTGGCTGCTCAATCCGCGCGCGGGAAGCTGGCGCGATCTGTCGCTGCGTATGGAATCAATCTCCAGGCGCCTGCTCGATGGTGTCGAGCATTCCATCCGCATTGAGGGTTCCCCGCCCGACGGCCAGCCGCGCATTCAGGGGGCGCGCGAAGCCGTGGCTTTTTTAAAAGAAGCGTTGACCAACGCACGTAGACACAGCGGCGCGCAGCACGTGACCGTGACTCTGGAATGGGGCGCAACACTGCTGCTGAAAATCAAAGACGACGGCAAGGGTTTCGACGTGGACGCCGCACGAATGAACGGCGGGGCTGGTTTGGACAATCTGAACCGCCGTGCATTGGCGCTGGGCGCCCATCTGCGTATCGAGAGTGCCCCTGGGCAGGGCTCGCTCGTGGAATTGTCCGTGCCCCTGAAGAATGCGCCGGCCGGCCAGAATGAGTCACCATAACTTTATTCTTACGGAGCAAAGTCTCATGAACACGCCAACTTCTTCGACCGGTATTTCGACTCCGACAGGTCCCGTAACCGTCTGGATTGTCGAAGACCATATTGCCCTTCGCGCGACGCTCCGGGAGGCGCTTGCGGGCGAACCCGGAGTGGCCCACGTTGAAGCGTTCGCCTCGTGTGAATCAGTCCTCGCCGCGCTATCCGTCTCGAACACGCAGCGCGCTCCGGCTGTCATTCTAATGGACATTGGCCTACCCGGCATGAGTGGCCTCGAAGGACTGCGACGATTCAAGCAAGTCGTACCCACCGCCCAGATCGTTATGTTCACTGTTTTCGATGACCCAGAGCGCATTTTCGAGGCTGTCTGTGCGGGCGCGTCGGGCTATCTGTTGAAATCCGAACCGCTGGAACGCATCGTCGCCGCGGTCAAAGAAGTCCAGTGCGGCGGGGCGCCGATGACTCCGGAAATCGCGCGCACGATCCTCGACCGCTTCAGCCAGCTTCGCCCCGCGAAGAGCGACGCCGAACTCTCCGAACGCGAACGCGAGGTCCTGCGCCTGCTCGCCGAGGGCCTTACAAAAAAAGAGATCGCCGTTAGACTTGGCCTGAGCCTGCACACGGTCGACAATTATGTTCGACGAATCTACGCCAAACTGCACGTCAACACGCTCGGTGGCGCCGTAGCTAAAGCACTTCGGGAAGGATTGGTTTAACCGCGTTTTTTTTCGATGACCAGAGCCTGCTGAAATCTCAGACGGAGCGGGCAATCTGGCGAAGGTGACGGCGACCCTGGATGCGGACTCAACGGAATTTCGGGTTGCGGTGAGTCCGCTGATTGATCTGTTATCTGGAGAAATGCGAGAGGATGGTGTTGCGGCGAAAGGCGAAGATGGTCTCCACGTCGCGGCGCACAAAGGGGAGGACGAACCAGCGGCCGAGCGCGCCGCCGGGGACGCGGTAGCGGACGCGGTCGATGCAGAGTGTGCCGCCGCGTTCGGGTAAAAAAAGATGCGTGTGATGCCAGTAATTGTAAGGCCCGCGGATTTGCGTATCGACGAAACGTTCGTTGGGACGCCATTCTTCGATGCGCGATTGCCAGCGGATGGGAATGCCGCGAACTTTGAGGCGGTAATCGATCAGCGTTCCTTTCTGCAACTGCGGCGTGCTCTTTCCAATCACGTGAAAATGGAGCCAGGGCGGCGTGAGCAGTTCGAGGTTTTTTTCGTTGGAGAAGAATGCGAAAAGTTCTTCCACGCCGAGCGGAAGCCATTGTTCGGCGGTCAGTTCGCTGCAATGATCCGGAAATTGCTGCGACGATTCTGTGTGCAGTCCTGGAGTCTCATTCATTGAGGGCAAGCTTATCTTTGAACCGCGATTTTTAAAGCAGTACATTCGATTTGCACCTAACCTGCGTGCGGGACTTTTCTAACGCCAAGGTCGCCAAGAGTGCTCCTGAATTGCTCATGGCGGCGGCGAGTTCTGAAGAGCGATAAACGTTGAACGGAGGCATGATGAACATTGCTGTTTTCGGGATGGGCATTATTGGAAGCGTGTGGTCGAGCAATCTGCAAGCCGACGGTCATCGCGTGCTGCGCTGGAATCGCACGCCGAAGCCGGTGGCGGATTATGTCTCGAGCGCGCACGATGCGGCGGAGCGATCGGAGCTGCTGATCATCGTGGTCGCCGATCCGGCGGCCGTACAGAGCGTGCTCGACCAAATTCTCCCGGTGTTAAAGGCCTCGCACGTTGTTGTGCAATCGAGCACGGTTTCGCCGGAGGCATCGACGTCTTTTGCCGCTCAGGTGGAGCGCACGGGCGCGGCGTTTCTGGAAGCGCCGTTTACGGGGAGCAAGCCGGCGGCGGAGCAGCGCAAGACGGTGTTTTTTATCGGCGGCGCGCCAGAGGTCATGGAACGGGCGCGGCCGGTGTTGCAGCCCTTGTGCGCGGCGATGGAATACATTGGGACGATCGGGAGCGCGTCGGCTTTGAAGCTGGCGATGAATGTGAACGTGGCGCTGGTGGTGGAGGCGCTATGCGAGAGTTTGTCTCTGGCGCGCGCGGCGGGGATTTCAGACGAGCGGTATTTTTCGATCCTGAAATTGAACACGTCGCACACAAAGCTGGCGGATCTTAAGAAAGAGAAGTTAGAGAAAAACGATTTTACGCCGCAGTTTTCGATCAAGCACATGGCGAAAGATTTGAAGCTGGCGCTGGGAACGGCGGAGTCTCTCAACCTGCCGCAGACGTCGGCGCTGCTGGGGCTTTATGAGCGCGGCATTTCGCGCGGGTGGGCGGAGGATGACTTCGTGAGTTTAGTGCGGTTGCTGACGAAGGAGTAGACTGAACCGCCAAGACGCCAAGAACGGCAACTGATTTACCACGAAGGACACGAGGGACGGAAAAGAAGGCACTGGCTGCGGCCAGTGGCACCCGCTTTGGGCGCAAGCTGATGCAATGAATTATTTGGCGGCGGGAGTTGGCGGCGGGACTTTGGCGGATTGGTAGGCGAGGAAGCGCCATTTGCCGTTTTCTTCGCGCCAGACGGAGAGGATGGCGAGAACGATGTCCATTTTTCCTGAGGCGCTTGTGGCTTTGACGTGAATGCGGCCGCTGATCATTCCGACGCCGGGAGCGAGGATGGAAATAGTCCGCTCTTCGTAGTCGATCACTTCGTATTTCATTTTTCCGGAGACGAGCGATTCGGTATAGGTCGATTTGGTATCGATGGCGCCGTTTGAGTGCGCGTAGCGGAGATCGTCGGAGAAGATCGCGGTGAGGCGCGCGCGATCGGCGGCGATGATGGCGGCGACGCGTTCGTCGTCAGCGGCTTTGAGCGCGGCGGTACGGGGGTCTTCGGCGGCGTTCGCGAACAGGGCAAGAAGTAGAAAACAGAGCATCGACAATTTCATTGTGGGTCTCTTTAATTTGAGGTTCACGGATTCAGGTTACGCGTCCCGTTTATGAATACGCCGAGAACGACGAAAGGTTAGAGGAAAAGTGTGGGAAGAAGTGCGTGGCAATACCGCGCCATTGCGTGGTATGATCACGCCTTCTGATGCGTCTTCGAACAGATGTGCTCGCCTGGCTGAAAAAGAGTCATCCAAAACTTGTTCCTTAGCGCTTTCATGGTGAAACGGCGACGCCATCCTTTGTGAATTGAAAATCAAAGGGACCCGTGGACCGTCGTCCCCCACCCCGCGCTGGAGCTGTTCGAGAAAACCGTTGGACGAGGGGATCAGCGGCTTTGATCGCGGCATCGCGGACGGCGGCGCAATCGGGACGGGCTTTGAGCGCGAAGAGTGCCTTCGTGGAAATGGCAAGGCGCGGCGAGGGTGGGAAAACGGGGGCGGGAAGATCGGCGGCGGTTAGCGCGGTCGCTACAACCCGAAGAAGAAGAAGTACGGTTCGGAACATGGTGTAGTCGTACTCGATTTTTTTGAATCGCCAAGGTGCCTGGAACGATTGCACTATTTGAAAACGGGTCTCTTTGAAGACCAGACGCGAGTCACTTTGACAAGGTATTAGAAATACCTCATTAATATATTTAGGGGGATTCCACTAAATAGATGCTGGCATAACAATTTAAAATATTCGCTTAGATTCGAACGTCGGTACGCGGCTTGATCACTTCTTTCAGCCCTTGCGGAGGAGCGACTATGCAAATGGACCGGTACACAATTAAAGCTCAGGACGCGTTGCAGGCGGCGCAACAGACGGCCCAGCGTTCCAACCATCCGGAACTCACCAATGCGCACCTTCTCAGTGCGTTGCTCGCGCAGGAGGGTGGCCTCGTCGTGCCGGTGTTGCAGAAGACGGGCACCGATGCCTCGCAGCTTAAGATTCGCGTGATCGAATGGCTCGACAAGCAACCGTTACAGCGCGGCGGTGATGTGCATATGTCGTCGGAGCTGCGCAAGACACTGCAGCTGGCCGAGGACGAAGCGGCGCGCGTTAAGGACGAGTATGTTTCAACCGAGCATCTGTTGCTCGCGCTGGCCAAGGGCAAGGACGAGTGCGGGCAATTGCTGAAGGAAGTCGGGGCGCGGCACGAAGATCTGTTGAAAGCGATTCAATCCATCCGCGGCACGGCGCGCGTGACGACACAGAATCCGGAAGCGAGCATGCAGGCGCTCGATAAATACGCGAAGGACCTGACGGCTTTGGCGCGGCAGGGCAAACTCGATCCCGTGATCGGGCGCGACGAAGAAATTCGGCGCGTGATTCAAGTGCTCTCGCGGCGCACGAAAAATAATCCGGTGCTGATCGGCGAGCCGGGTGTTGGCAAAACGGCAATCGCGGAAGGTCTGGCGCAACGCATCATGGCTGGAGATGTGCCCGAAAGTTTGAAAGATAAGCACGTGCTTTCACTGGATATCGGCGCCTTGATTGCCGGCGCGAAATTCCGCGGTGAGTTTGAAGAGCGTTTAAAAGGCGTGCTGCGCGAGGTGACGGAATCTCACGGCGGCATCATTCTGTTCATCGACGAGCTGCATACGATCGTCGGCGCGGGCGCGGCGGAAGGCGCGGCCGATGCGGCGAACATGCTCAAGCCGGCGCTGGCACGCGGCGAACTGCGCTGCGTGGGCGCCACGACGCTGGACGAGTACCGCAAGCACGTCGAGAAAGACGCGGCGCTGGAGCGGCGTTTTCAGCCGGTGTATGTCGGCGAGCCGAGCGTGGAGGACACCATCGCGATTCTGCGCGGCTTGAAAGAACGCTACGAAGTTCATCATGGCGTGCGCATCACGGATTCGGCGCTTGTGGCAGCGGCAACGCTATCCAGCCGCTACATCGCAGACCGTTTTCTGCCCGATAAGGCGATCGATCTGGTGGACGAAGCGGGATCGTCGCTGCGCATGGAAATCGACAGTCTGCCGATTGAGCTCGACCAGCTCAACCGGCGCATCATGCAGCTTGAAATCGAACACACGGCGCTGAAGAAAGAAAAAGACAAGGCCAGCCAGGAGCGGCTTGCGAAGATCAATAACGAACTTTCCCAATTGCGCGAACAGGCGACGGCTCTGCAGGCGCGCTGGAAAAATGAGAAGGAAGTGATCTCGCGGCTCCGGGAAATTCAGCAGGAGATTGAAGAGCTGCGCATTGAAGAGGAGCAGGCCAAGCGCAAGGGACAGCTTGAACGCGCGGCGGAAATACGCTATGGCGAACTGCCTGCGCTGGAGAAAGAAGCGGCGGCTCAGCAGGAAAATTTGAAAGGCCTGCAAGCGCAGGGCGCGCTGCTTAATGAGGAAGTGACGGAAGAAGACATCGCAAAGGTGATTTCGAAATGGACCGGCATTCCCATTTCGAAGCTGCTCGAAGGCGAGCGCGAGAAGCTGCTGCATATGGAGGAAAACATTCGGCATCGCGTGATTGCGCAGGACGAGGCGGCGGAAGTCGTCGCCAACGCGGTGCGCCGCAGCCGCGCGGGCCTGGCGGATCCGAATCGTCCGATCGGCAGCTTTCTGTTTCTGGGGCCGACGGGTGTTGGGAAAACGGAGATGGCCAAGGCGCTGGCGGAATTTCTGTTCGACACCGAGCAGGCTCTGGTTCGCGTCGACCTGAGCGAGTACATGGAGAAGCATGCGGTCTCGCGGCTGATCGGTGCGCCGCCCGGTTATGTCGGCTACGACGAGGGCGGGCAGCTGACCGAGGCGGTGCGGCGGCGGCCGTATTGCGTGGTGTTGTGCGACGAAGTAGAGAAGGCCGCGCCGGAAGTGTTGAACGTTTTTCTGCAACTCCTGGACGACGGGCGTCTCACCGACGGACAGGGGCGCACGGTGGATTTCCGAAACACGATTCTGATTTTCACAAGCAACCTCGGGGCGATGTATCTGGCGGACATGGACAATCTCGGTGAGAAGAAGGCGCTGGCGGAAGTCAACGATGCGGTGCGCTCCCATTTCAAGCCGGAGTTCCTCAACCGCCTGACGGCGCAGGTCATTTTCAAGCGGCTGACCAGACTGGAGCTCACGAAGATTGTGGAAATTCAGATCGAAAAATTCCAGCAAATGCTGAAAGCGCGGCACTTGCTTCTGACGCTGACGAAGAAAGCGAAAGAGTACTTGGCGGAGGTGGGCTACGATCCGGTTTACGGCGCGCGACCGCTGAAGCGCGCGATCGAGCGGCACTTGGGCGATCCCCTTGCGAAAGAATTGTTGAGCGGGAACTTCACCGAAGGCGTCGAGATCGAAGTCGACGCGGCTCCGAACGGCGAGGGTCTGGTGTTCCGAAAGGTTGAACGGAAGGTTTCTGGCTCCTAGAGCATTTCACCTTTGAGTGTGGACCACGCACGGCACATCCAATCGTGAACTGCTCTAGTTACTGGTTTCGTGTTTCGTGTTACTCAATATTTTGATCCAGCTGCCACAGCCGGCGTGAGAGCGCTTGCATGATCTGGATCGAGAAAGTCGGTATCAGTCCGAGCAGAAGTTCGAAACGCTCTTGATCGATGACCAGCAATTCGCTGTCGATCATCGCGACGGCCGTGGCGCTACGCGGCTTGTCTTCGATGAGCGCCATTTCGCCGAGGATGCCTCCGGCGCCAAGCGTTTCGACAGGGATGCCGTTGACCTTCAGTTGAACCTGGCCCGTCTTAACGCAGAACATTTTTTTGCCCGGTTCGTTCTGGCAGAAAATGAATTCATCCTTGGCGTATTGGCGCAGGTCACTGGCATTCATCAACAGCTCCGCGCCTTGATAGCCGGGCGCGATCTGCCGGGCAAAACGCGTGATTCGCTTCACCTGGCGGTTCATTCGCCTCAGCCGGTCGGCCATGGTTTTCAGAACGCGCACTGCAAAAAGCGGCGTCTGCGTAATGAGACAAAAGAAATGAGTCTTATCTACTTCAAGCAGCGTGCAATCCGTTTCAGCGGTGGCGGCCATCGTGCGCAATTCGTGATTCAGCAAACTCATTTCGCCGAAGAAACCGTCCGCCTTCACATGCTCCGTATAGAAATCAAGCTGCAGAACGACCGAGCCCGATTTGACGATATACATCAGATCGCCTGGATCGCTCTGTTTAAAAATAAGATCGCCGGCTTTGAAATGTCGTAACACTTGCGGTGGAATCACGGGCTCAAACATAGGCGCCTCGGAGTCTCGTTAAAACTAACCCTAGTACCGATTGCGCGAGTTGGCAACGTGAGGTTTGAGGCCCTAAATCTTCCGGCCTTTTAGCCGCCCGATGCGCTCGATCCATTTTGCCCACTGCGTGGCTTCCAGCGCGTTGCCGGAATACGCGAGCAGAAAAATGTCGCGGTGCTCGTGCGTGAAACCGAAGCTCTTGCGCTTCGGAACAAACGAGCGCAGCATCTGATACAGATTCTTCGCGCGGCTCAACGGCGTGAGCACCGGAGGAAAAGATCCGCCCAGGAGATCGATCAGATAAATTTCTTTCGGAGACGACGGCCTGTCGGGAAACATGAGAAGGTGCGCGGCCTTGTAGTCATCATGATAAAAACCGATGTCGTGCATGCGGCCCGTGAACTGCCCGAGCGCGATCAGCAACTCGCGGCGATGGCGTTCGGAGTCGCAGCGAACATAGCGTTCCTGGGCCGATTCGGCATCGGGCAACGCCTCCGTCGCGAGCATGCTGAACTCCGCGATGGCGCCGTTGGATTCGGCCATCCACACCGGGCGCGGCGTGCGGATCCCCTTTTTCATCAGCCGCCAGCCCAGATCGAATTCTTCACGCGCGCCGCGCCCGGTGTGGATG
>Ga0163155_10002730_pt1 | contig 19452 bp, 19 predicted proteins | sample OliLakLV19SP4G1_FD_148611 | JGI IMG/M metagenome (GOLD analysis project Ga0163155, IMG submission 148611) | Freshwater microbial mat bacterial communities from Lake Vanda, McMurdo Dry Valleys, Antarctica - Oligotrophic Lake LV.19.SP4.G1 | ecosystem: Environmental > Aquatic > Freshwater > Lake >... | reverse complement strand
CGCCCCGCCCTCCGCCGTCCGCGGCGCTCCCTGGCGTTCACGCCACGCAGCGGTCCCGACGGCGAAGAACCCCGCACAACGACGTTCCTTTCGGAGAATCGATCATGCCGATCCTGCTCAGTGCCATGGCCGCCGAAGGCGGTTTCAACCCCCTCGACGCCGCCGGCGGCGGGGGCGCGCTGTGGACTTGGATCATCTTCCTGCTCGCGCTCGGTCCCATCTGGATCTTCGTGATGGGGCCGGTGACCCGCGCCCTGATCGCGCGCGACGACCAGGCGAAACGCGCCATCGTGCAGGCCGAGAAGGCCAACGCGGACGCGGAGCGCGCCCGCGCCGAGGTCGAGATCAAGCTCGGCGAGGCTCGCGCGGAAGCGGCCAAGCTCCTCGCCCAGGCGCGCGAGCGCGCCGAGGTGCGCGAGCGCGAGATCGTCGAGGCCGCCAAGAACGAGGCTCACACGCTGCTCGAGGGCGCGCGCTCGTCGATCCGCGCTGAGCAGGAAAAGGCGCTCGCCGCCATCCGCACGGAGGTTGTCGACCTGACCCTCAGCGTTGCGAGCCGCGTGCTCGAGCGCAACGTGGGCAGCGAAGACGACCGTCGAATGGTCGAGCGCCTTGTGACGGCCGGAACCGGAACCGGAGCCCGCACGTGAGCGCCGCGTCCAACTTGGCTGCGAGCGGCCCGATCGTCGCCCGCTACGCGGAAGCCCTATTCGGGCTCGCGCAGCGCAAGGGCGTGCTCGAGGAGGTCGCGCGCGACATCGAACGCTTGGCGGTCGAAGTCAAGAGCCCGACCGTCAGCCAGTTCCTGCTCAACCCGCGCCGCGACCGCAAGGAGCGTGTCGCGCGCCTCGCCTCCGTGCTTGGCGATGCCCAACCGATGGTGCGCAACTTTGTGTCCCTGCTCTTCGAGCGTGGGCGCGAAGGTGTCCTGCTGGGTATGGGGCCCGCGTTCCATCGGCTGCGCCTCGAAGCAGCCGGGATTGCCGAGGGTGTCGCCGAGACGGCGCGGCCGCTCGATCGCGCCCAACTGGACGCGCTCGCGCAGCGCCTCGGGGCGCGCCTTGGCAAGAAGATCCAGCTCACGTCCAAGGTCGTGCCGGAGCTCATCGGCGGTGTGCGTGTCACCGTCGGCAGCCAGCGCATGGACAACAGCGTCGCGGGCCGCTTGGCTGGACTGCACCGCAAACTGATGGACGCACCGCTGCCTTCGCGGGGCGCCTGAAAACGCTCCGGGATCCCGCTCGAGCGGATCCCCACCGACCGAACCTCCTCCCATCCACTCCGCGGCACTAGCCGCACGAACCCGAGAAGAACACCATGGATCTCCGTCCGGCAGAAGTCACCTCGATCCTCGAGAAAGAGATCGAGAGCTACGGCGGCGAGTCGAGCATGCAGAGCGTGGGCACCGTGCTGTCGGTTGGCGACGGCGTGTCGCGCGTCTGGGGCCTCGACGACTGCATGATGAACGAGCTGCTCGAGTTCGAGGGCGGTGTGCGCGGCATCGCGCTCAACCTGGAGGAGGACAACGTCGGCTGCGTGTTGCTCGGCGACGCCGCGAAAGTGCGCGAGGGTGGCACGGTCAAGACCACGGGCCGCATCATCTCGGTTCCGACCGGTTATCAGCTCCTTGGCCGCGTGGTCAACGCGCTGGGTGATCCGGTCGACGGCCGCGGCCCGCTGGGTGTCAGCGAATCCGACTACTTGCCGATTGAACAGCCCGCGCCCTCGGTGGTCGAGCGCCAGCCCGTGACCGAGCCGATGCAAACCGGCATCAAGGCCATCGACGCGATGATTCCGATCGGCCGCGGCCAGCGGGAACTGATCATCGGCGACCGCCAGACCGGCAAGACGGCGCTGCTGATCGACACGATCATCAACCAGAAGAAGACCGGCGGCGGGGACCCGCACAACCCCGAGCAGGTGCTGTGCATCTACGTGGCGATGGGCCAGAAGCAGTCCACGGTGGTGGACCTGGTCAACCGTCTTGAGGCCGCGGGTGCGATGCCGTACACGATCGTGGTCGCCGCGAGCGCCATCGATGAAGCTTCGATGCAGTACCTCGCGGCCTACGCGGGCTGCACGATGGGCGAGCGCTTCCGCGATGAAGGCCGCCACGTCGTCATCATGTACGACGACCTTTACAAGCAAGCGCTGGCCTACCGCCAGGTCATGCTGCTGCTGCGCCGCCCGCCGGGCCGTGAAGCGTTCCCGGGCGACGTGTTCAACCTGCACAGCCGTCTGCTGGAGCGCGCCGCCAAGCTCTCCATCGACGCGCCCAAGATCAACCCGCGCTACAAAAAAGGCGGCGGTTCCATGACGGCCCTGCCGGTGGTGGAGACCCAGGAAGGCGACGTGTCGGCCTACATCCCGACCAACGTGATTTCGATCACGGACGGCCAAATCTTCCTTGAGTCGAACCTCTTCAACTCAGGCGTGCGCCCCGCCGTCAACGCCGGCATCTCGGTGTCGCGGGTTGGTGGTGCGGCCCAGATTGGCGCGATGAAAAAGATCGCGGGTGGCCTGCGCCTCGAACTCGCCCAGTACCGCTCCCTCGCGGCGTTCGCGCAGTTCGGCTCCGACCTCGACAAGGCCACGCAGCGCATCCTCACCCGCGGTGAACGCCTCGTCGAGATCCTGAAGCAGGGCCAGTACGTTCCGATGGCCGTCGAAGAGCAGATCGCGATCATCTACGCGGGCACGTCGGGTGCCCTCGACAACCTTCCCGCTGGCAAGGTCACGGTGTTCGAGAAGGCGTACCTCGAACTCGTGCGCGACACTTACCCCCAGGTGATCACCGAGATCGCCACCACCAAGAAACTCTCGGACGAGGGCAAAGCCCTGCTCGACCAGGCCGCCAAGGCCGCGATCGCGCAGCTCGGCTGACCCCAGGGAGGACCCAAGGATGGCCGGTATCAAAGAGCTGCGCGGGCGGATCAAGTCCGTCGGCAACATCAAGCAAATCACGCGCGCGATGGAAATGGTCGCCTCGACCAAACTCCGTCGATTCCAGGACCGCGCGGTGGCGTCGCGGCCGTATGCGCGCGAGATCGCCGGCCTGGTCAGTCGCCTTGCGGCCGAGCTGGGTGAAGAGGGCATCGAAGCGCGCCCGTTGTTCCAGGAGGGCAGCGGCGATCGGATCGCCGTGCTCGTCGTCACGTCCGACCGCGGACTGTGCGGCGCCTACAACTCGAACGTGTTCCGCGAACTCCTGCGCTGGCGCGAAACGCTGCCCGTCGTTGACCGGGAACAGGTGGCCTACCAGGTCTACGGCCGCAAGGGTTACCAGTGGTTGCACGGGCGCGGGCGCGAGGTCGACAACTTCTTCGTCGAGCCGCCCCTTGAAAAGATGGACTTCGCCGCCGCGGTGCGGGTCGCCAAGGTCCTGACGGATGGGTTCCTCGCGGGCAAGTACCGCGAGGTCCGCGTGCTGTACACGGCCTTGGAGTCGATGGTGAAGTTCGTTCCGACATGGCTGCCGTTGTTGCCGATCCGCCCACAGAGTCTGGGTGCGGGCGAAAGCGTGGAGCCTTCGGGTGATGCGATTCTCGAGCCCGACGCGGCGACCATCTTCGACAGCCTCGTGCCGCGTTACCTCGAGATCCGCATCTACAACGCGCTGCTCGAATCCCTCACCAGCGAGTTCGCAAGTCGCCGCTTCTCGATGAAGAGCGCGACCGACGCCGCTGGCGACATGCAAAAGGCACTACGCGGTGTGTACAACCGCAAGCGTCAAGAGACGATCACCAAGGAACTGCTCGACATCGTCGGCGGTGCCGAAGCCCTCCGCTGAACCGTATCACGTGCAAGCCACCATGAGCTCCTCCATCCAGGGCGGGTCGACCCAAGGGACCGTTGCCCAAGTCTTCGGTCCCGTCGTCGACGTTCGCTTCCCGGCGGGCAAACTCCCCGCGATTTTCAACGCACTGCGCATCAGCGATCCGTCGCGCGGGGTCGAGCTGACCCTTGAGGTTGCGCAGCACCTTGGCAACAACGTCGTGCGTTGTGTCGCCATGGCCAGCACCGACGGTCTGCGCCGCGGCGTGCCGGTGGCCGACAGCGGGCAGCCGATCACCGTTCCGGTGGGCGAACGCACGAAGGGCCGTATCTTCAATCTGCTCGGCGTGGCGCTCGACTCCGTCACGCGCGGGGACGTGCCGCCCGGCGACACATGGCCGATCCACCGGCCGGCACCCAAGTTCGACGAACAGGAAGCCATCTCCGAGGTTTTCGAGACCGGCCTCAAGGTCGTCGACTTGCTGTGTCCGTTCGCGAAGGGCGGCAAGATCGGCCTGTTCGGCGGCGCGGGTGTTGGCAAGACCGTGCTCATCCAGGAGCTGATCCGCATCACGGCCGTCGAAAAGGGCGGTTTCAGCGTGTTCTGCGGTGTCGGCGAGCGCACCCGCGAGGGCAACGACCTGTGGCTCGAGATGACCGAGGCGAAGTACACAACGCCGTCGGGTGAAGAGCAGAGCGTCATCGACAACGCGGTGCTCGTCTTCGGGCAGATGAACGAGCCGCCGGGCGCGCGTCTGCGCGTAGCGCTCTCGGGCCTGACGATGGCGGAGTATTTCCGCGACGAGCGCGGCCAGGACGTGCTCCTGTTCGTCGACAACATCTTTCGCTTCGTGCAAGCCGGTTCCGAGGTGTCCGCGCTGCTTGGGCGCATGCCCAGCGCCGTCGGTTACCAGCCGACCCTCGCCTCGGAGATGGGTGCACTTCAAGAGCGCATCACGTCCACCAAGAAGGGCTCCGTGACGTCGATGCAGGCCGTTTACGTGCCCGCCGACGACATCACCGACCCGGCGCCGGTCGCGACGTTCGCGCACCTCGACTCTACGATCATCCTCGAGCGCTCCATCGCGGAACTCGGCATCTACCCGGCGGTCGATCCGTTGAAGTCGACGTCGCGCATGCTCGACCCGCAGGTTGTCGGCGAGGAGCACTACAAGGTCGCGCGCGAAGTCCAGCGCATCCTGCAGCGCTACGCGGATTTGAAGGACATCATCGCGATCCTCGGTGTCGAAGAGCTCTCCGACGAAGACAAGATGAGCGTGGCGCGCGCGCGCCGCATCCAGCGTTTCCTCTCCCAGCCATTCTTCGTGGCCGAGCAGTTCACCGGCACCCCGGGTGTGTTCGTGTCGCGCGACGACACGGTGCGCGGCTTCAAGGAGATCGTCGAAGGCAAGCACGACGACGTGCCCGAGTCGGCTTTCATGTACAAAGGTGGCATCGACACGGTGCTGGCCGCGGCTTCGAAGATGGCGTCGAGGGGCTGAAACCCGCGGCGTTTTGCCCCAGCTCCCTAAGCCCGCACGCACACCATGGCCCAGTTGACCCTGCGCATCATCACCCCCGAACGCATCGCACTCGACGAAGCCGTCGAGTACGTGTGGCTGCCGGGCGTCGACGGCTCGATCGGCGTCATGGCGCGCCACGCGCCCATGATTGCGGCCCTCGATTTCGGCGTGCTCATGTACACGAAGCCCGGGGGAGCGCGGGGCCACATCTTCGTGAGCGGCGGTTTCGCGGAGGTGCGCGGTGACACCCTGCGCGTGATCAGCCGCGCGGGCGAAAAGCCCGAGGAAATCGACGAAGCGCGCGCCCGCGAGGCCGAGCGTCGCGCGCGCGAGCGCCTGGCGCAACGCGGCAGTGCGGCGACCATGTCCGAAGTTAATTTCCTGCGCGCGGAACTCGCGTTGCACCGAGCGCTCCTGCGCTTGGGCACCAAACACTCCTCCCAATGAGCACTCCGTCCTGGCTGCGGACGCACACTTGCGGGGAACTGCGCGCCGCCAACGTGGGCTCGCGCGTCGTGCTCAACGGCTGGGTCGATGCGCGCCGCGACCATGGCGGCATCTATTTCCTCGACCTGCGCGACCGCTACGGCAAGACGCAAGTCACGCTGGCGGCGGACGTGGCCGAGGCAACGCGCTTTTCGACGGAATGGGTCCTCGCGGTCGAGGGCACGGTGGTTGCGCGCGACGCGGCCAACCTCAACCGCGAGCGCGACACGGGCGCAATCGAAGTGCGCGCGGAGCGTGTCACGGTCCTCGCGCCTTCGCGCGTTCCACCCTTCGAAGTGCTCGACCAACTCGACACGGCCGTCGAGACGCGGCTGCGCCACCGTTACATCGACCTGCGCCGGGCGCCGCTCCAGCACAACCTGCTGCACCGCGCGCGCTTCATTTCAGCCATGCGCCGGGCGTTCGAGGACCAGGGTTTTGCCGAGATCGAAACGCCGATCCTGACCCGTGCGACACCCGAGGGCGCGCGCGACTACCTGGTGCCGTCCCGCGTTCACCCGGGTGAGTTCTACGCGCTGCCCCAGTCGCCGCAGATCTTCAAGCAACTCCTGATGGTCGCGGGCTTCGACCGCTACTTCCAGGTCGCCCGTTGTTTCCGCGACGAGGACTTGCGCGCGGACCGCCAGCCCGAGTTCACGCAGCTCGACATGGAGATGAGCTTCATCGACGAAGAGCGCATCTTCGCCGTCTGGGAAACCGTGCTCACGCGCACGTTCAAAGAAGCGTTGGGTGTCGACCTCCAGACGCCGTTCCCGCGCTTGAGCTGGGACGAGTCGATGGAGCGCTACGGCGTCGACAAACCCGACACACGTTTTGGCCTCGAGCTCGTGGACCTCGCGTCCTGGGCCGCTGACTCCGACTTCGCGGTGTTCAAGGACGCCCTCGGCACCGGCGGTCGCGTGCTGGGCCTTGTCGTGCCGGGCGGTGGGGATCGGCTGTCGCGCAAGGACCTGACCGCACTCGAGGAACTCGCCAAGACGTTTGGCGCGAAGGGTCTCGCGTGGTGGAAAGCCGGTGCCGACGGCGGCGCGGGTCCGCTCGCCCGATTTGCGGCCGGGCCCCGGGCCGCCGCGCTGATGGCCGCCGCGGGCGCTGCCGACGGCGACATCCTCCTGACGGCCGCGGGCCTCGCCCCAAAGGCGCGCCGCATCCTGGGCGAGCTGCGGGTTCACCTGGGACGGAAACTCGGCCTCGTGAAGCCCGGCTGGAACCTTCTGTGGGTCACCCACTTCCCCATGTTCGAGCACGACGAAGAGGCTGGCCGCTGGTTCAGCGCGCACCACCCTTTCACGTCGCCGGTGGGGGACCTGGACGACGTCCCCGCGGACCTGGGAGTTTTGCGCAGTCGGGCCTACGACCTCGTGATGAACGGTTGGGAACTTGGCTCGGGTTCAATTCGGATCCACCGCCAGGACGTCCAAGCGCGGGTTTTCGACCTTTTGGGAATCAGCGCGCAGGAACAGCGCGCGAAGTTCGGGTTCCTCCTGGAAGCCCTCGCGCATGGAGCGCCCCCCCACGGCGGCTTCGCAGTGGGTCTGGACCGGATCGTCGCCCTGACCTTGGGGCTCGACAGCATCCGCGACGTTGTGGCGTTCCCGAAAACGGCGTCCGCATCCGACCTTTTGTGCGAAGCGCCGTCGCCGGTGTCACCGAGCCAGCTCGCCGAAGTCCACATTGCGCCCTCTGGCCGAGCGCTGGCGCTCGGCGGAACGGGTGCGAGCGCTGCGGCGCCCACCGGAGGGACCTCCCCGTCATCAGAGTCCCCCGTGTGACCGTCGGCACGCGAGCCGGCTCCCGCCCTTCTGGCCGCGGGGAATCACGCGACGGGATTGCGTCGCCGCCCAGGGACCGTTCCGCACGGACCGCCCCCAGCGATCCGCGCCTGCCGACAGCGATACCGTTTGGGGTCTACGCGTGGCGCGACGGACCCTTCCACCCTTATCCTCTTCACTGTTCCGGCGGTCCGGCCACTCGCCAAGTGGCCCGCCCCCAGAACCCCCGCGGCGCGGAACCCAAGCGGTGTTCCGCCCCGTCCACCCATCGTCCCAACGGACAAGGAGCTTCGTGGCCATCGAGAATTACCGAGTGAACCGTCAGATCCGCGCGCGCGAGGTGCGCGTGATCGACGGTGAAGGAGAGCAGGTCGGCGTCATGACCATCGAGCAGGCGCGCAAGATGGCCGAAGAGAGCCAACTTGACCTGGTCGAAGTTTCGCCCATGGCGCGGCCGCCCGTCTGCCGCATCATGGACTACGGCAAGTTCAAGTACGCCCAGCGCAAGAAGGACCGCCAGAGCGGCAAAAAGGTCGCCGCCGGTGGCCTGAAAGAGCTGCGCGTGCGTCCGGCCATCGACGACCACGACCTTGAGTACCGCCTCCAGAACGGGCGGCGCTTCCTCGAGGATGGCCACAAGGTCCAGGTCGTCTGCATCTTCCGCGGCCGCCAAATGGCCCACCCGCAGCACGGTTACGACGTGATGCGCAAGGTCAAGGAAAGTCTGGGCGACATCAGCAAGGTCGAGGCGGAGCCGAAGATGACCGGCAACCGCATGACGATGATGCTGTCCCGCAAAGCGGGCGTGTGACCGCGGCGGCGACGGCCCAGAGCGGAACCCCCCTTGCGCCGGCCGCGGCCGCCGCTATCCTCTTCGTCCCCAAGCGCCGCGCGGGCTCTACCCCGCGCGGCCCCCGGCAAGCGGTGCGGGCAGCCTGCGATCCGGGACCCGAATCGGACCACCACGTGGTCCAACACAGGAGCGTTCCATGCCCAAGATGAAGTCCCGCGGTGCCGTCAAGCGCCGCTTCAAGATCAGCAAGAACGGGAAGGCGATCAGCTCCCGCACGGGGCGCGGCCACATGCACGCGTCCAAAAACGGCAAGGCCCGCCGGGGCAAACGCAAAAAGCTCGTCCTGGAAGGTACCTGGGCGACTTTGATCCGCAACATGATGGGTAAGTGAGCACGGGAGCCGAAACATGGTGAGAGTCACCTACGGCGCCCCGCGCCGCCAAAAAAAGGTCCGATACTTCAAGCAAGCCCGCGGCAACTTCCGCGGACGTCACGCCCTGTGGCGCACGGTGCGCGAGACGCTCCTGCGCGCGTGGGCCTACGCGTTCGCCGGTCGCAAGCAGCGCAAGCGGCACTTTCGCCGGCTGTGGATCATCCGCGTGAACGCGGCGGCGCGCATGCGCGGCCTGCGCTACGGCGAGTTCATCCACGGGCTGAAGCAAGCCGGGATCGAACTCAACCGCAAGCAGCTTTCCGAGCTTGCGATCCACGATCCGCGCGCATTCGACACCCTCGCCGATATGGTGAAGGGCTCGCAGAGCAAAGCGATCGCTGGCGCCCGCTGAAGGCGCAAGCGCGACCTCGAAGGGTCGAAGACGACGCCCGCGCGCGCGACTGATCGCACGCGCGGGCGTCTCCACGTTCAAAGCGAATCCGCCAAAGCGCATCCGCCAAAGCGCATCCGCCAAAGCGAATCCGCGCGCCGCAAGGCACCAATCAGGACACCCCCCGCGCCGTTTGTCCCATGTTCGACAGCATCCAATTCGACGCCCTCGCCGCCGAGGCGACCGCCGCGGCCGCGAACGCGCCGGACGACGCGGCTTTGCGCGCCGTCGAGCGCGAATGGCTCGACAAAAAGGCGGGCCGCCTTTCCGCGATCCTCGGGCGTATCCCGAGCTTGCCGCCGGAGGAACGCCGCGGTTTTGGAGCGGCGGCGAACGGTGTGAAGCAGGCGCTCGAAGCCGCCATCGCCGCACGGGCGGCGGCGCTCGAAGAACTGCGCTTTGCCGCGGCGCTGCGCGACTCGAGCTTTGATCCGACGTTGCCCGCCGCACGGCCTGCGCTCGGCAGTTTGCACCCCCTGACGCTGGTGCAGCGCGAGCTCGAGGACATCTTCACGTCGATGGGCTACCACGTGCTCGAAGGGCCCGAGGTCGAGCTCGACGAATACAACTTCCAAAAGCTCAACATCCCCGCCGACCACCCGGCGCGGGACGCGACCGACACGTTCTACACCCGCACCAACGCGGGACACCCGCCGCTCGTGCTGCGCACGCACACATCGCCCGTGCAAGTGCGCGCCATGGAGCGCTTGAAACCGCCGTTTCGCGCGATTGCGCCGGGCCGTGTCTTCCGCTCTGAAAGCACCGACGCGACCCACGAACACACCTTCCACCAGATGGAAGGTTTGGTCGTTGGCGAGGACGTCACGGTCGCGGAACTCGTCGGCACGATGAAGTCCTTCCTGCGCGCGGTGTTCCGCGTCGACGACCTCGAAGTGCGTCTGCGGCCAGGTTTTTTCCCTTTCGTCGAACCCGGTTTCGAGCTGGACGCACGCTGCCCGTTCTGCACCGCGGGATGCCGCGTGTGCAAAGGCACCCGTTGGATCGAGCTTTGCCCCTGCGGGATGGTGCACCCGTCGGTGCTGCGCGCGGGCGGCATCGACCCGGAGCGCTGGCGCGGGTTTGCCTTCGGCCTTGGCCTCTCGCGGCTCGTGATGCTGCGCTACCAGATCGACGATTTGCGCCACCTTTTGGGCGGCGACCTGCGCTTCCTCGAAACCTTCGCCTGAGCCGGCTATGAAAATCTCCTACCGGTGGTTGAGCCGCCACGTGGACCTCGCGGGGGTCAGCCCTGAGCGGGTGGCCGAGCTTTTGACGCTGCACACCGCCGAAGTCGAGCACGTGGAGCGTTTTGCGCCCGCGCTCGAAACCGTGGTCGTGGCACACGTGGTCGAGCGTGCGCGGCATCCGGACGCGGACAAGCTCAGCGTTTGCCAGGTGGACCTCGGCACGGGTGAAACCGTCCAGATCGTCTGCGGCGCGCCCAACGTCGCACAAGGCCAAAAGGTCGCGGTCGCGGCTCCGGGCGCGGTGTTGCCGGGCGACTTCAAGATCAAGGTCAGCAAGATCCGCGGCCAGGAATCGCGCGGAATGATCTGTTCGGAGCGCGAGCTTGGCCTCGGCGACGAACACGATGGCATTTGGGTGTTGCCCGCCGATGCACCCGTGGGCCAACCCGTTGCACAAGCGCTCGGGCTCGCCGATTGGATCATCGAGATCGACAACAAGTCGCTGACGCACCGCCCCGACCTGTGGGGGCACCGCGGCATCGCGCGCGAACTTGCCGCGCTGCTCGGCCGCGAACTGCGTCCGATACCTGGCGGTTTGCCTGCGCCGCGCGCACAACGCTCGATTTCGACCGCGATCGAAACAACCGGTTGCGTGCGTTACCAAGCAGTGCTGATCGGCGGCGTGCAAAACGGGCGCGCGCCGGATTGGATGCGGCACCTGTTGCTTGCCGCGGGCCAGCGCCCGATCGACCGGCTCGTCGACGTTTCGAACTTCGCGATGCTGGACCTCGGCCAGCCCAACCATTTTTTCGACGCGGCAGCGGTTGCGGGAGAAGTCATCCGCGTGCGCGAGGCGCGCGCCGGCGAATCGCTCGCGACGTTGGATGGAACCGAGCGCAGCCTCGTCGCGGGGGATCTTTTGATCTGCGCCGGCGAACGCCCGATCGCACTTGCCGGTGTGATGGGTGGAGCGGGGTCGAAGGTCCACGAAGGGACACTCGAACTGATCCTCGAATTGGCGACGTTTCGGCCGACACCCGTGCGGCGCACGTCGGCGCGGCTCGCTTTGCGTTCGGAGTCCAGCGCGCGCTTCGAAAAGACCCTTGATCCTGCTCTGATCGACGACGCGGGACCGACGATCTTCGCGCTGCTCGCCGAGTTGTGTCCCGAGGCCCATCTTCTGGGCGCACCGTCGGAAGCGGGGGATTGGCGGCGTGCACCGCTGACCGTGGTGATGCGGCCTGCGCGGGTCAGCGCTGTTTTGGGCGCGAACATCGAACCTGCGAAGCAGCGCGAAGTGCTGACGCGGTTGGGTTTCGCCGTAGCGGAGCGCGGCCTTGAGTGGACCGTCACCGTGCCGTCCTGGCGCGCGACGAAAGACATCGCGATCGAAGAGGACCTGATCGAAGAGATTGGCCGGACGGTGGGTTATGCCGCGCTTGGCGAAGCGCAACTGACGGCGAAACTCGCACCCGCCCCCGCAAATCCGCGCCGCGAACTCGTGCGCCGCCTGCAGGACCGCTTGGCCGGAGCTGCGCGTTTTGCGGAAGTGCAGACGTATTCGTTCCTGCCCGACCCGCTGGCGCGCGCGCTGGGTCTTGGGGACGCACCCCACGTCGAGGTTCAAAACCCCATCGCGGAGGGCTGGCAGCGCATCCGCCGTTCGGTCGCTCCCAGCCTGATCGGCCTGCTGGCGGCCAACCTGCGCGAGCGGGACGAGGTCGCGCTTTTCGAAATCGGTAAGGGTTACCTGCCGGAACATGCGAATGCGCGCGGCGAGCCCCGGGAGCGCCACGAGCTCGCGCTCGTCCTCGCTGCGCCAACCCAGGCCGAAGGTCGGCACGCCCTGTTTGGCGCCCTCGCGCGCCTGCGCGGCGCGGTTGAATCCGCGGTTTCGGCCTCGGGCGCCACCGTGCCCGCGTGGCAGCGCGCGGGTGCGGTGTCAGGCCTGGCGCCCGTTTCCTGGGCGCACCCCGCGCGCGCCGCGGTCCTGGGGGATGGCGCCGCGCCGCTCGCCTTCGCCGCCGAGCTCGATCCGCGCATCAAACGCGCCCTTGGAATCGAAGGCGACGCGGCCGCGGCGGTGGTGGACATCGATGTCCTGCTCGCCATGGAGCGCCCCGGGGCGCGCCACAAGCCGCTCCCGCGCTTTCCCGGCCTCACCCTCGACGTGGCGCTCGCCGCGCCCGAGGACGTGCCCGCGGGCGAGCTGGAGGCACTGATCCGCGTGTCCGGCAAGGGGTTGGTGGACCGGACCCTGCTCTTTGACCTTTTTCGCGGCGGCAAGCTGGGGGAGGGACGCAAGTCGCTCGGGTTCCACGTGACCCTCCAGGCCGCCGACCGGACGCTCGAAGAGGGGGACCTTGCGAAGTTCCTGGACCGCCTGGGGCGCGCCGCCGAGGCCAAAGGCTGCGAATTGCGCCGCGAGTGACACCGCCGCGGGGCCTGTCCCGCCCGGGTTGTCGGCGCTCGCGTAGACTTCTTGCGGAGCGGGCACCCGATCCCGGGCGCCCCGACGGAACACTCTTCCTAAACCTCACGTGAAAATCGTCCTCGTCAATCCTCCCAGCCCGCCGGAGTTCCGCGTCAGCCGCGGGCTGATGGGCGGCTTTGGCATGGCGGTGAACCCCGGTCTGCTCTACCCGCCGATCGAACTCGCCCACGTGGCCGCGGCGCTCGAGGCCGACGGACACGAGGTCGCCATCCACGACAGCGACCCCGCCGGTCTGGATGTCGATGGAGCGCTCGCGGCGATCGTCGCCGAGAAACCGGAGTTTGTGTGCATGGACAGCTCCAGCACCAGCCTCGACCAGGACCGCGCCCTCGCCCAGCGGCTGCGGCGCGCGTTGAAGGTGCCCGTCGCGCTGCTCGGCAGCCAGGTCACCTATGCCCCTGAGTCCATTTTCAGCGGTGGGGGTGAGGGCGGCGAGGTCGATGCGATCGTGCGTGGTGAACCCGAATACACGGTGCGCGAACTTGCGCAGCGTGTGGCGGCGGGGCGTGACCTCGCCGGCGTGAGCGGCCTGTCATGGCGCCGCGCCGACGGCGAAATCGTGCACGAGCCCGAGCGCGAGAAGATCGAAGACCTCGACGCGCTGCCGCTGCCGGCGCGACACCTCCTCGACAATCAGGCCTACCGCTTCCCCGGTGTCGAGGGCGCGGTCACGACGGTCAAGAGCTCGCGCGGTTGTCCGCTCAACTGTTCGTTCTGTGGGTACACGTTGGCGCAGGGCCTGCGCTTTCGCTTCCGCAGCGCCGAGAACGTCATCGCGGAGCTCGTCGACCTGTACCGCGTGCACGGTGTGCGCCACGTCATCTTCCGCGATCCGATTTTCACGACGCGCAAGGACCGTGTCGCCGCGATCTGTGACGGCATTTTGCGCGAAGGTCTACAGCTTGAGTGGCAGTGCGAAACCGCGGTCAAGACCCTCGACGAGCCGCTGATCGCGAAGATGGCGAAAGCGGGCTGCCGTCACATCTCGCTGGGCGTCGAATCGGGCAATCCAGAGATCCAAAAAAAGCACTGCGGCAACAAGCTCTCCGACCTCGACAAAGCCGAGGACGTGTTCAAAGCGTGCCGCAAGCACGGCATCGAAACGCGCGCGTTTTGCATGATCGGTTTTCCCGAGGAAACTCCGGCGATGGCCGACGAAACGCTGCGCCTCGTGGAACGCCTCGACCCGGATCAAGTGCAGTTCTGCGCGGTCACGGCGTACCCGGGCACTCCGCTATTCAAGATGCTGCGCGGCACGCGCGAGTTCGACCACGCGACGATGACCGGCTTCCAGGCGCTCGAGGGCAACGAGCACATGAGCGCCGCCGACATCGAAGCCAAGATCCGCGAGGGCTACCGCCGCTTCTACTTGCGTCCGCGCCGCATCGTCCGCGAACTCCGCCACCCCGGCCGCCTGGCGGGCAAGGTCGCTCGTTACTTCACGCTGTTCCGCCGCCGCGCCTGACCGCACCCGAGTACCGGTCTCGGTACTCGCGCGGATCTGGGCGGTGTCGTGATCGACGTGCGCACCGCGCGGGGAGAGCGAAGTCGAAGTCCGTCGTCTTGGGGTGGGCGGACGTCGGGCGAGGGGCGCGAACTCGGTGGACTGACAGGCTGGGAAAAAATCGGCAAGGCCGTAGCGAATGGCCTGTCACGTGATGTTTGGCCCATCGCCTTGCGGCGCTGGAGCTCGTTCGCGGGCCAAAATCGATCAAGGCCTCGATTTTTTCCCGCTCTCTGAGGGCATCCGTCGCCCACGCCGGGGAATTGCATGTGTTCAGGGACTTGACGTTCCGGGCCGCATCGAGCAGCGTCCGAGACGAACCAAGGGGTTTCTTCTTTCCCACAACCCGTTCAAGGCCTTGAGCGGTAGTTTCTAACGCGACAAACAAGATGATCTCCACATTGCTGGCCATTGGAATGTGCCTGGTTCCCGCGCAGACGTCCTCCACCAACTGCAATGATACTGGGCGTGCCGTGGACACTCCAGCGGGGTCCAAGACGACGCAAGAGGTAAACTGTCCCTCTATCACCCTTTCGGTGAGCATTCCGGGATTTGGTACAGGCGTGTCGCTGTCGACCCCGTCAAGCTGCCCGTCAGGAACGACGAACTACTCCAGCGCCGTCTATCGTTGCGAAGGGGCGGTGGCTGGCAGCCACTGCACCGCTGCTGGATATAAAGTGCCGTTTCAAGTGTATAGCTTTGCCCCCGACGCGGCGAAGGCATGTCCTTCTCCCGCCTCAGTTACCTTTGACACATTCGAGGCTGCTGTTGCCGCATTCGGGTGCCAACCTCCGCCCCAAATTAACAGCAGTTTTGACTGGTCTGCCAAAGTGACTCGGTGCGGGACTTTGCCCCCCTTCGACCCGTTGGACGCCGCCGGTTCTGAAGTTGAAACAGCAGAGGGATCTGCGCTCGTGTGGGACGGGGACCCCGAGGCATTCGCAACAGCTTTCGTGATGGGTCCTCTCGAGGCCGCTCTGGCTGCTGTACCCCGGACTCCCGTTGCTGGTTTGCCAGGACCAGTTGCCCAACACTGGTCTGTCGTCCCTCCTTTGCCGACAGTCTCGGCGATTGTTGCGGATCTCGAGATCATCGAGCGAATTGGAATGGAGTATCGTACGCGCAACCTGATGATAGAGGGGGCAGTTGCCGCAGACCGAAGGTTCGACATCACTTTGAGCTACGTGGCGACTGGTCCCGACGGCGTCGACGCCCCGGTTGCCGAGCGCTACGGCTACGATGGCTCGTCACTCCGTCACGTGCTCCCGGGCGCCGATCGTAATAACTTCTTCGCCGCGTCACACTCGGGCTACCCAAGTCGTCTCAAGACCATTCTTCAACCCTTTCTAGCTGTTGGCCAGTGGGTGAAGGACCCCCTCGCCTATGACCGTCTCCCCGCTTTGGGAACATTCGTGGGCGTTGAAGTCGCAACCGGACAAGTGACGGTGACGCAGGATTGGTCGCCCGTTCTGAACACCGGGGGCCAAGTGATCCATTGGTTCGATGCCGAAAACGGCGGCCTCGCCTCTCGCACGGAGTACCGAGGAATGACTGGTTCACTCCTTCGGTCTAGGGATTATCTTGAGTATGCGGAGGTATCGACGAATGCTCTGCGCCCGATGACGGTGGTCGACCAGTGGTGGGACCACACGGGAGCGCTCGTCCGCCAGCAGACCACGCGCATCCGTCGCGCGACGCCCTCGACGACCACGCCCGGAAGCGACTTCGGGCGGATCGAGTCGCCGGGGTCCCGCTGGTTCATCCTGCGCGGGTGACAATCCCGCGGCGGGCGGGGCCGCTATGATCCCGGCGTGGCGGCGCGGCGTAAGAGCGGAGGCGTGGGTGGCGTGCTCGAGCTGCGGCAGCGGCTTCGGTTGACTCAAGGGCGGCTCGCGGAGCTGCTCGGTGTCCACGCCATGACCGTCAGCAAGTGGGAGCGGGGGGTGTTGTTTCCCGCTCCCCACCAGGCGGCCGTGCTCGACGTGCTGTGGCGCGCGGCCGGCGAACCCCGGGCGGTCAGTCCTGATGTTCTTGAACTGAGCGCTTATCTGAACCAGGCCCTCGTGGACGTGACACGGATCGATGGCATGCAACTGAGTGCGAGCAACCAACTGCGGGGCAAGGTCGTGGCGGTGCAACTGGGGCCGATCACGTCCCGGATCGTGATCGAAATTGCGCCCGGCGTGAACGTCGTGTCCCTGATCTCGACCCACAGCGTCGAGCGCCTCGGCCTCGAGGTGGGCAAGGAGGCCGTGGCGATCATCAAGGCCACTGAAGTGATCGTGGGAGTCGCCGAGGGCAAGCGGACGGCGGCGGCGAAACGCCGGCCGGCCAAGAAAAAAGGCTGACCGGGAGCCCCGCGTCGCGGCGGGATTGTCCCGGCGGCGGACTAAGCGTAGGCTTAGCTCGTGGTGCGAGCCCTCCTGACGCTCGCTTTGCTGGTTGCGGCGGCGTGTGCGCCCGCAACGGCGGAGCGCCCCCTGACCATCGCGGCCGCGGCGTCGCTGCGCGACCTCGTGACCGAAGCCGCCCAACGGTTCGCGGTCGAGCACAACGTGCCCGAACCCACACTGGTGTTCGAGGCCTCTTCGACGCTGGCCCGGCAGATTGCGGAAGGTGGAGCCGTTGATGTGTTCCTGTCCGCCGACCGCGAGAGCATCGAGCGCGCGGCACCTCGGCTCGAGCCGACCGGCGCACGGGTATTTCTCGCCAATGAACTCGTGCTCGCCATGCGCTCCGATCTGCGGGATCCGCCGACCGATCCCGCGGCGTTCGTTGCGGCAGGTTTGACCCTCGGACTGGCGGGGGAGGCCGTGCCGGCCGGTCGCTACGCCCGGGCTTACCTGCGTGAGCTCGGGATATGGGAGCAACTGGAGGGCCGCATCGCGCTTGCGAGCAACGTTCGGGCGACGCTTGCGCTGCTGCAAAGCGGCGCCGTCGACGGGGTTTTTGTCTACCGCACGGACGCGATCGCCGCGGCGCAGGACGTGGTGGTGGTGCATGCCGCAACTCGGGATTCCGCGCCCGTGGTGTATGTCGCGGCGGCGGTGACTCCGGCGCGTGGGGGGCCACACCCCATGGCGCAGGCTTTCCTCGACCATCTGGGCTCGGCGGAGTTTCTGGCGTTGGCGACGGCGCGCGGATTCCTCGCGCCCGACTGAACGGCAACCATGTCGCTCCCGCCGGACCTCCTCGAGATCACCCTGCGGTCCCTGTGGGTCGCGGGCCTAGGCACGTTGCTCGCACTCGGCCCGGCGTTGGCGTTTGGAGCGCTGTTTGCGCGTCGGCGTTTCGCGGGGCGCCTCGTTCTGCGCACGCTCCTACTCTTGCCGATGGTGTTGCCGCCGGTTGCAGTGGGACTTGTTCTGCTGCGGGCGAGCGGGCCACGCTGGCCGTTTGGCGCGTGGTTGGCGTCGCTTGGCTTTGATGTGGTGCTGACGCTGCGGGGAGCCGTGCTCGCGGCCGCGGTGATGTGTTTTCCGCTCGTGCTGCTTGGCGCAGAACGGGGATTTGCCGCAGTGCCCACGCGCCTCGAGCAGCTTGCAGCGACACTCGGGACAAGTCGCGCGCGCATCTGGCTGCGTGTGACGCTGCCGTTGGCGCTGCCGGGCATCCTCTACGGTGCGGTGTTTGGCTTCGCGCGCTGTTTGGGAGAGTTCGGCGCGACGGTGCTCGTCGCGGGCATCGTTCCCGGTCGCACCGAAACCCTTTCGACGGCGGTGTACGCCGCGATCGAGCGTTTTGACCATGGCGCGGCAATGGCCTATGCGGCAGTGTCGATTGCGCTCGCGGCGATCCTCGTGTTCAGCGCGGAACGGCTTTTGGAGCGCGCGCGGTGAATCACACCGGCAATCATTTTTCGCTGCGCGCGGACTTCGCGGGTTTCCGCCTGCGCGTCGACGCGGCGTGGAGCGCCCATCGCGCGGCGCTCTTTGGGCCCTCGGGTTCCGGCAAGTCCACGATCCTCGAAGCGCTGCTCGGACTGCGCGCGGATGTGGACGGTGAAGTGATCCTCGCGGGCCGGTCCATCGCTGGCATTCGCCCGCAGCATCGCGATCTTGGATGGGTGCCCCAGGACGCCGCGCTCTTCCCGCACCGGAGTGTGCGCGAGAACCTGCTGTTTGCCGCGCGCGACGGCCAGCGTCTTGGGCACATTGCGGAGGCGCTCCAACTGGGTCCGCTGTTGGAGCGCCGCACCGCGGGCCTTTCTGGGGGCGAACGCCAACGGGTGGCGCTCGGGCGCGCGCTGCTGTCGGGCCGTCGTTTTTTGCTGCTGGATGAGCCGCTGGCGTCCCTGGACCGTGGTCTGCGCAAACACGTTGCCGAGTTCCTCTTGGAGGAAGCGCGCGAGCGTTCGCTTCGTTGGTTGCTTGTCAGCCACGACGCGGAGGAAGTGCATCGGCTGGCGGATCAAACCATCCTGATCCGCGACGGCGCGATCGAAGCGGTGATGGAAACGCGGCTCGCGCTCGAGCGCGCCCTCGCGACCGCGCTCCAGCCGGATTGATGGCGCGGGCGTGGTTTGCCCGTCGTTTAGCTCAGCCCGCCGGCCAGCAGTGTGGCGGCGGCGCCGACGGCGGTCGCAATCAGCACCGCGCGGCGGTAGCGCGGTACGCGCCAGCCGATGGCGTAACCGAGTGCGAGCACACCCACCAGCGCGCCGACGACCGCCGCAGTCAGGTAGTGGAAAGCCGCGCCGCCCTTGGCCTTGTGCAGTTGGACGAGGTGGCGCCACACCGTGGTTTCCTTGACGCTGAGCTCGAGTCCGCCCCCGGCCGTTGGCGCCAGGACCACGTCGTGGCTCGTACCCGTCCATTCGAACTCCCACGACGTGCCGACCCGGCGTAGACGGCTCTCGCCGCTGGGCTCCGGCCGATCTGCAGCGTGCAGAGCCTCGCGCGTGAACACTTCAAGCGCCCCGAGGTCGGGTTTTGCGATATCGAGCGACCCGGCCTCGACCGCGCTCTTCTCGACCCGGTATTCGCCCTTCGTTCCGAAGGTGTAGAGGACGCCCGTCGCCAGGTACAGCACGAGCGCAGGTGTGGCGAAACCCGCCAATACGAGGTGTAACAAG
>Ga0163155_10002726_pt1 | contig 19467 bp, 31 predicted proteins | sample OliLakLV19SP4G1_FD_148611 | JGI IMG/M metagenome (GOLD analysis project Ga0163155, IMG submission 148611) | Freshwater microbial mat bacterial communities from Lake Vanda, McMurdo Dry Valleys, Antarctica - Oligotrophic Lake LV.19.SP4.G1 | ecosystem: Environmental > Aquatic > Freshwater > Lake >... | reverse complement strand
GAATTTCCGCTCTACTTGGATACCGAAGCGTTCTGCAAAACAACAATCACCAAACGGTTGGATATCATGCTAACAAGGACAAAAGCATCTTTGGACTGGGTATCGGTTAAAGACCTTGAAACGCTTGCCATCAACGAGGGGTTTTCGTCATACAGTGAGCTGATCGAATGGTTCGATCTAAATTACTACCTTCCATTTTATGGGGTTCGGTTGGAATGGACTCCGATCCTAACAGTAACATAACATCACAAAAACAACATCATGAAAACACACATTAAAATTGCGGTAATATCTGTCCTGGCTTTTCTTTGCATCGAGCAAAGCAGCGAAGCCTCGGTTCCAAATCTTTTGGATTATGCCTACAATCTGATCAAGGACCACTACCACAAGATCCCCAGCATGGACGCTGTATTATGGGGGGCAATCATGGCAGCCCTTTGGTTGTTCTTGGTTGCGGTAATGTGGTTCATCAACGCAATTAAGTAATGAAACAAGCCGAAGAAGCCCGTAATAAGTACGAACGCACGATTGCTGCATGGACGGCAGCGGCAAATGAGTTCAATCTTGTTGAGATGGACGACCCAGTTGAGGAAGACAAGAAGCTTCTGGACAATCTGCAAACCACAACCTTGGCCATGGTAAGTGCCTACGGTGAGCTAATGGCAGCAATGGAGGGATGGAAGTGAAAGCAAAACAAAAGTTCACACTGGTAAAGTGGCTTGGGCAACAAGAGCGGGAAGCAAGTAGGCATGCTGAGGATATCCAAGACGACGCGGATATGATCGCTTTTTTTAAAGAGCGAGCCAGCCAGTTTCGAATCGCGTCCGCATATTATAAGTCTTTGCGTTGCAAGGCACCAGTCCCAGCAATTGATGACCGCATGGCGGAAGACCCGGCGGGCGTGTTTCAGCAGTGTTTACAGTCGACAATCTGTAAGTCGAAAAGCATGCGTAAAGCCGCTGCCAAAGATGATATTCGTACCAGGATACGCTGCGACGCACTGGCCGGTGCGTTATTAGAGGTTTTGGAGTTTCTTAATTCGGGTCGGAACAAATAGCGAAATGACATACGAACAAAACGACAACCTACAAGAATGGCTTGTACAAAAAGAGCTTGAATCAAGTAGGCAATCGCGTCGACTAGACAACAAAGAGCCAATTCATGTTCTGGAAGCACGAGCAAGCGCGTTTGAAGACGCGTCTGAATATTTTGCGGACATACTCCAAAAAGCAACAGACCGAAACGGTGAATATACAACCGAAGCCCAAGCGCACGATCTTCAACAGCGTTTGAAGCTGGCAGTCATGTTGGCCGACGACGTTTTTAATACAAGTGATCCATACTACGCAGATATTATGGCAGGCTACAAAACACGATCAGAGACGTTCTCAGAGGTTTTGGAGTTTCTTAATTCTGGTTCAAACCAGCAGCACAAATGACAAACGAACAGGTAAGACACCTATACCACCACGCCGGGGGACAGGCCAAGCACACGGACGGCGAGTGGGTGGAAATCGAGAGGGACATCAGGTCCATTGTTGACGCACCGACGATCAAGGAGGCGGCGAAGCACGTCGAATGGTGTATGGATTGGGAGGAATGGTTTACGGCGATGCAAATTGCGTCAACCATCCGGGAAGAGCATCGGAGAATATCTACGGATGAACCTATACCGACAATCATTAATTCGGGTCAGAACCAAGGGCACGAACCAAGGGCAAAAATGACAAACGAACAGGTTGACGAGTTCATAAATTGGCTTACCAGGAGAATTGTTGCGGCCGATAGCAATGCCTGGGACGCTTTGGAAAACAACCCAAAGACGAAAAGCTTTTTTCAAACACGATCTGCAACGTTCAGTGAGGTAAAAGAATACTTTACCATCCTCAGCATATATCCACCTACAAATCACAAAGAACAAGAGCCTTTAGGAAAGGTCGCATTGGAATGACAACCATCGAAATACCACCGGGTCCAATTGACCACCATCTGAAGAAAAACCGCAACCCCGGGACAACGTTCGCACTTCTTCCAGGGGTTTATACCACCCGAGGGATCTTCGACTACGCAGAGGAGTTTGACTTCTGCATGCTCGCCCCGGGCTGCTCGATTCAGGGACATGGGCCGAAGACCGAGATTAGGATCGAAAACCCAGTGCTGTTCCATCGCGGAAATCCCACGGGCTACACCGAAGTCCTCACCGGAGGAGCGAAGTCTAAACCCGGAGTGGGAAACCCATGCGTGTCGATCAGGGATCTTAACATCGATGCCAGCTTGAGCGGCGATGTTGCCGGAATTGGAATTCACCTCTGGGGAGAGCAATGTGTGGTCGACAACGTGGTTGTTCGTGGAATCTTTGGCAATCGCAATGCTCAGAGCCCGAGTGAGGGCTTTGGTATCTTGATCAACTCCCCGGAGTTCACATCCAGCGGAGTTCAGGGGGCGAATACCATCAGTAATTGCGCGGTCTTGCTCGCTTCAACGGATGACGAAAATTACTCCACAGGAATCTACATGGGGGTCGTCCGAAACTCAAAGACAGCTCGATCAAGGATCTTCAACTGCATTTGCTCACCGGAGTCGGGAATCGGACGGGGTCATGCGGCGTTTGCAGCGAACGATCATGTGGATATCATCAACTGTTCAGCCCTCCGGTTCATCCGTGCATTCTTCTGCGATACCCGCTCGATGAGGAATATCGTGATCCAGAATATGTTCGCTCAGGGCATCGATTGGGCGCTGGATATCAGGGTTGGTCAGGGTAGTCAGATTTCCAACATGGAATTCCGCGACTGCGTATTTGACTTCGAGCCCAGTGGACTTGATTACGCACAGGCAATTCGCATGGAGGACATTGGAGATGGGCAGAATCTCATTGCCGGAATTTATTTCAACCGCTCAACCTTCACCACCAACGCCTTCAACGCCTCCATGGGCCGAACCCGGGGGCCTCTTGTCAGTGCCCCGGAGTTTCGTGAATGCCGATGGATTGGCCGATGGCAGCTTCCTGTCACACAAGAAGGTGCAGAACCATGGTATTAACCACAAAAAAAATAGCAAATAAGAACAAGAACGTTAATGCGCTGATATGTTTACTGAAAGCTCTGATCGATGATCGCCAGAAAGATATAGTCAGACGCCAATTGGCGGTTGAAAAGGAGTTGGCGATTATCTATGAGATTGAGTGTCTCAAAAGCGATATCGAAGAGGTCATCGAGGAATTCACGAAGGAAGATTAAGGTCATGGGATTATCAAAAATAGCGGCAAAAGTTGTCGGCAAGACCGCATTGGCGGCAATGCCCGATGGCTGGATGAACGAGGTCAAGACCATGTCATCAGCCGAAGGCCAAGTGCATTCCCCGGTGATCTTCCATACGAGCAATCTCATTGGGCTGCATCAGAAGGAAGACCTTGGATGGATGGCTGCAATTGGTCTCCGCAGTTCGTTGACTGAGGGTGGGAAGGACAGCTCTTCGGCGTTCCTGCTCAAGGTCTACTCGGATTGCAACATCAACCCAAGGCGGGCGGTCATCGAGTGTCACTACCGATCGATTCGACTTCTTGATGCGCTGAAGAATCAGATGAATCAACTCGATCAGATCAATCGAGAGATCCAACGCATGGAGGAACCGGAGACGGCAAAAGCCGACCCTATGACCTTTGAACAGTGGTGGATGACAAAGTCTAACGCCATTGCCCCGATGGACATCCCCTCTGGACTGTCGCTTGCAAAGGCCGCGTGGGAGGCGTCGAGGATCAATTCGTAGACCGAGGTGCCGGCAACAGTGATTGGACAAACGTCCTTCGGTCTACACCTCCGCTCGCTCTGCGATGTCGGGGGTTTTTTTTTGACACCACCACTTGACATCATTCGATATCACATGATATCTCTTGGTCGTCACACAACGATATGAATTACCAAAGAATCAAAGTACAGATTACGCTCTCCGATCCAATGCTGGGGACCAAGCCAGCCAATCCGGAAATCTTTTCCGACTATGTCGCGTCGAAGCGTCCGGATGGCCCGGCGAAGGACGAGTTGGAGTCCGCTGAGTCGACGGAGATCAATGGAACCACCGGATTCCACAAGCTCGATGGAAAGCCCTTTATTCAGGATTACCAAATCAAAGGATTCTTCAAAGAAGCATGCTCTGCCATGCGGCAGATCCCCGGTGCGCTGAGTGCGAACATCGCATCCCACAAGTCTCGGATTGATCTCCTGTTCTTCGTTGAACCCAGGTCAATCGAGATTCAAATCCAGGACGGTCAGTCAATTGGGATCTGCGAGCGCCCACTGAGGGCGGATACCATGCAGGGGCCTCGCGTGGCTCTTGCGCGGTCGGAGGAAGTCCCAGCGGGGTCAATCATCGAATTCACGGTCATCCTCACCTCGCCAATACTGACGAACAAGGAAAAGGTGAAGATCGCCAGCGATGATCTGCTCAAGGAGTGGTTGGACTACGGGCAACTCCATGGTCTCGGTCAGTGGAGGAACTCCGGCAAAGGAAGGTTTACCTACAAATTCATTCCCGAATAATCCTCCAGTCGGTGCTCGCATTGAACAGCAACGGCATGGCGCAGACAATCCAAGCAATGGCGTGGCCGAGATGGCGGGTAACAACACAGCAATGGCATGGCCATTCCAGACGACGCCATGGCAAGGCAGCGCAAGGCGGCGCCATGGCAAGGCAGCGCAAGGCGGCGCAAAGCAAAGGCAAAGCACGACGTTTGGGTGCGTTGCAAAGGCATAGCAGCGGTGGCGTGGTGATGCACAGATAGGCGTGGGTAATGCATTGAATGGCCAAGGCAAAGCAACGCAACGCCACGACAGGCAGTGGTAAAGCATGGAAATGCGGCGGCAAAGCTCAGCAAGGCACGGAATGGCTAAGGCAAAGCAGGGGATCGCAGAGCGGTGCCAACCATCGGCAAGGCATGGAAAGGCTAAGCCATGGCAAGGTTTCGCGGATCGGGGCCAACCATCGGCAGGGCCATGAACGCACAGCAACGGCAATAAATGGCTTGGCCGCTCGGCGCAGTGGCATGGCCAGGAACGGACGGGCAGATAACAGCTAAGGCGCTGCGTATCAAGTTGCAGCAATGGCATGGAAAGGCGCTTCCTAAGGCGCAGAACTTAGGATGGATTTTTTTAAAGTATCCCCGGCCTAAAGGCGCGGGGATTTTAACCGGAACCTACACCAACACCAGAATGCCGAGTAACCGAACATTCCAGAGCCGATATTGGCAGTTCCGAGTTTTTGGGCGCTTTAAGGCTACCCGTCTCCGAAGCGTTGCACGCTATGGAGACAGACCGCGCTCGAATATTTTTCGAGGCTTGGCGGTCGGCATCGTCCTTATGGCCGCACCTCTGACAACAGAAGTGCAAGCCTTTCCGGTTGGATGCCGAGACATGACCGCAGGCACTACACCCACGGCTTGTGTTGCGGGGACTGACCGCTTCCAGTTCAATGCCGACAGCCGCAGCCTTGTATGCAATCTTGAATCGCATATCGGCGTATGGCCATCGGTGAACTTTGGATCGGAGATCCCTCCCCTTGCTCAGCGAACTGTCTCTAATGTTCGCGAGTTCTTCTACCACGATCTTTCTTGCCCCGACCTCAACCGCGTAGCTGACCAGTGCCTTAGAGGCGGTGTGCAGGAGCACTCCGGTTACGGCAGCCTCGTTCCCGGACATCCTTCTCAGGAGCCTCCGGGAATTTCTGGTGCCAACCGACTGGACAGCCGCACGAGTGCGTCTGATGCAAGAACGACGGTGATTCAATTCACCCCCGTGGTAGAAAAATGGTTTAGCGTTTGCCGAGTTGGTAGCGACAAGCATTCGCTTTATTCCCATATCGACTCCGACAATACAGCCCTCGGCCCTAGGCTCTGGAATCTTAACCTCGCGGGCGAGGATCAAATACCACTGCTTGCCCACACGTTTGAGCCTGGAATCCTTCCAAGCTCCATCGGGCATGGGGCGCGAGTCGGTAACGGTAAGGATCTCTCCCCAAAGTGTAATTCCTTTATTGGTGCGGTTGAAATCCCGCTTCCAGACAACAGGCATCACGGCGCGAGTGAACTTGGCCAAGCGCCATTTCTTGTTAGCCTTGGCCGTCTTGTAGGTAGCACACACAGTCTTGCACAAAGAACAAGCCAATTGCGAAGGAAGGCCCATCTCGCGGAGGTTGGCGTAGTGGGCTTTTGCGAGTCTGTTCGAGTTCAGTTCCTCAGTTTTGAAGGCAATTTCAGAAAGCCAGTTCGCGGCCTTCAGCCAAACGACGAGGAATCCGTCAGCTTTTGTGCTGCCGGAAACTTTGAGTTTGATTATGCGGATTGCTTTCACTACATTGAATACTACTACCAAGAAAAAACAATGTCAATGAGGGACTGTAAGGCAGAGCTTCGCAAAAACCTTTGGGGTTCCGCTTTCTGGACTCCCAGCTTCTTTGCGGCCTCGTGTGGAGGCGCACCCATCGAGACTCTCAAACTCTACGTCCAGTCACAACAAACCAAAGCCGCCCTAAAGGGCGAGGTTTCAACCCAATAATTTTTATGAAAGACATGATTGCATGCTCGGCACTGATCATCGCATCGGCGATGTCATGCCAGTTATTGATCTGGGTATTTTACGTTGCCATCGGTGATGTGCATGATCCCCCAATATGGGGAGTCATTGGACTGTCATTGTTCTTCGTAATACAGAAAAAAATATAACACCAAAACACTAGTATGGAATCACCAGAGAATATGGAATCACCATGGTCTCACTCTGAAACACGCCGTACTGTCCTTCGCAGGGTTGAGGAAATGGTCTGCAAAAACCGTCAACTGTCATACGGTGATGCGGAGAACAATCTCCAGGACATCGCCGACTTCTGGAACCTCTGGCTGAAGAAGCGAGGAAAAATCACGAACGAAATTACGAAATACGACGTCTGCCAAATGATGTCGCTCATGAAATGCGCGAGGAAAATAAACAACATCACGTTACAGGATAACTGGGATGATTCGGTTGGATATGAGGTCATCGGGGCTGCATTTGCCCAGGAGGAAAACGAGCAGTCAAAGGCGTTTAGTAAACCGGGGAAGCAAGTAAAACATGAACATAAACCAAATACTCAGAAAATATCATGAGTGATATACTTATCAACAAACTGTCCATGGGCTTCAAGCTTGTGGAGTTTAGTGGCTCTGGAAGGCGTGCAGTCGTATCAATACGAAGCGGAGGAAAGAACTTTCCATGGAAGGTCCATCTCGCAATTTCAAAGGAGCTGGCAAGGGAAATTCAATGGCCCGGGGCTACCCATGTGATTATTGGTGCGTCGGTTAATCCAACGCTGAAGCACATCGAGATCAGAACGGGTGTAGAGGATTGGGTGGGATCACGTGCAATCCATCAAAGCCGAACGTTATACACCGTGGAATTCCCATACAACCGCGAGATCCAAAAGATCATTCCTGAGATCAAATCTGGAGTGGACGTTACGATATCCGTCGCCGATGCAGAGCGATTGATTCTTGATTTTTCTGGCATTAAGTCTACAGGAATGCCGGTTAGACCATGAAGCTAGGACCCCCAATTACAGACCTTCAGCATGGAGAGTCATTGAAGTGTGTTGCCGGAAATCTTTCCACGCGTCTTAGGCGTAACATGTGTTATTCGTTCAATGCATTAAGGAACGAACTTTATCAATGGGAGCTTAAACAAGAAATCTGGCGTATCTTACTTGTGTTCAACAATGCTCGTAAGCTTGCCAAGAGCGGGAGATTAGTTAGATCAAAGTACTGCTTGAAATGCTGCAAGGTATACACCAAAGGCCATGATTCCAACCTCTGCCAAACACGAACGACGTTCTAACGCCGCTGCGGTGATGACCATAGCCATGACGGGTGCCGGGATATCCGAACGTCATGCGGAGTTCTATCCATTCAAAATCCAGAATCGACTGATGGACGATTTTGCGATCGGGAAATCGGTATTGATCATCTCAACCATCGGAGGCCAGACGGCCCTGGTTGGGTTGTGCCAAGTGGCCAAAGGCCGGGCGACATTTCTCGACAGCGTCACCCCGCTCATGATTTGTAGGCTTGACGGCGAGGATGGTTTGCCCGAACCTCCAGTCGTCTAGGTTCAACGTTGTTGTGAAGGTGAGGCTCCCAGTTTCAGCTGGGAGCCTCTTTTGCTTTCTCAGCGCAGAAACCACAGGACGTTCTTCACCCAGTTTCGGTTGCCATCTGGATCCAAACTCGGAGGGCAATACCTGAGCGACAGGTATTTGATAAAGCATCCATGGCGAACCCTGCCGTGGATCTTCCACTCCCCGGCCGCACGGTCGATGGTATTCAAACAAACCCGCCGTGCGTGGGCCTCACCGTTGGTCTTCACGCTCTTGACCCCATAGGGCCATCGGGTTTTCGACCCGCCTTCAGCGCGGTAGATCGCGTCGGCGATGGTCTCGGGCTTCCATGGGATCTCCGACATCGCGGGAATGGCGAATACGCACAACCAAAGCAAGTGCTTCATGCGGGGTAAGATCGCAAACCATGTGATGATGTCAAGTGATGTCGGGTGATGTTGCTTGACATCACTTCGATTCCCGGGCAAACATCACGTCCATGGGACTCACGAACCGAACCAACTCAACCTACGTCAGCATCTACAAGGGAAAGGTAACAATCCGCGTGCCCAAGGGTACGCCGGATTCCGTAACTCGAACCAACAAAGTTCAAAAGGAGGTGTCGGAACTCCAGTACGACCAGATTGAAGGGGAACTCATTTCCTTCAACCACCGAACCAACGCCGCGTATAACACAATTGAGTTACTGATTGATCTGGAAGACGCTGGTAGAAAATACCAGATCCAGGTCCAATGGTCATCTCGGTACACAAGGGAATTCTTCAACGTCTGTCACAACATAGACATCACCAAACCTGTGACGTTCCGTCCGTATCGGTTTACCCCCAGTGACCAACCTGACAAGATCATCTCCGGTTGGAAGCTTATTCAGGGAGGTAAAAACCTTCTTCCGAAGTTTGCGAGGGGGCAACTTCCCGAGTTGGAGAAGATTAAATACAAAGGCCAGGATCAATGGGATGATACGAAGCAGATGCAATTTCTTTGGACAGAAGCCTGGAACTGGGGATCCAAGATTGGGCTGTTCAATACAGTAGCCGAAATCACAGACGACAAGCTCAGTCCTGAAGACGATATCCCAGAGGACTTCCGATGACTATCACGCAAAGGATAATGCCATTGCGGGTGCCTGCGAAGCTCAGGGGTTTCCTAATCGAACTACTTCATCGCGAACAACGAGTTGTGCTGATGCGAAAATGGTTGGATGGCCTACCAACAACCACCATCTACGAGGTGATGGTGGTTCGGGTTGTAGAAATTGATCCGAAATACCAACCGAAATACAAGGCCTTAATAGAACAGGGGTTTACCCACTACGAGCGGCTTCCATCGAACGAGAGCTGGGGAATCCACGGTTGGACCTATCGAGACCTGAATAAAGCCAAGGAAAGATTTGAACTGGCGTGCAAGGAATACACGGTGCACGTCAAGATCAATGGAGAGTTCTTTGATGGACAAATGGTGGAGGATCTATCCGGTCCTGAAGACTTCGTCGACGACATGCCCGATCCAAATGAGGAAATGCCAGAGCCATGAGAATACAACGATGCCCTTTCTGCTCGGAGACACCGCGTTCAACGTCTGAATTGGTAGATCATCAATGTCGGTTCATTGGAAACATCAAATGCTCGGTCGAACAATGGAACACCAGACTCAAGCCAGAGCGTCAGGCCAAGCACATGGCCGATCAACCCGAGCTTAATCTCGAAAACATCAGGAGCCCCGCACAGATCGCACGCGACAACCTGATCTTCGCCATGGCCTCGGCTGAGATTTGTGAGCCCGTGGATAACGTGACGCCCCACGAAGCAAAAAGACACGTTGCGGCTTTGAAGGTCATCGAAATGCACCAGATTCAAACGCGAGGCCCAGCGGTGACCGTCTGTGAAATACAGACCAGGGCCGAAAACTACAGGTCACACTTCGAACACAATCCAACCTCCAATGCCCTTGCCAAGTGGTGGAGGCGATGTGAATCAGGGAAGACCAAGCGCGGCCGGCCGACGGCAGCCGCTCAAAACCGGAAGGAACTCAACGCCATAGCCTCAAATTTAGGTCTTCCTCCGAATTGAATACCAGCATCATAAACCGTGCGATCTCTGGATTGGGCATCCCGAAGTCTGGATTGGAAATCCCGAAGGGATGCCTGAGCGCGCCTTCAAATTGCCCCGACTGCGGGAAGGCCATTGCAATCGTCTACGATTACAACGTTGCCGTGACCTTCCCGGCGTTGATGGGTTTGGACCAGATGGTTATCTGCAACAACTGCGCAGACTTCAGGACGGCCTTGAGAGAAACCCAAGAGGCTTTGCAGAACATCATCCAGCGCGTGAGGTTTCGTGGTCAGGCCATCACATCGAAGTCCCAACAGAAGGCCATCATTCAAGGCGATGTCGATATCCTAACCAAAGAGTTCACGCCATTCGTCGAGATCCTAACTCATAGATTAATGCGAATCCTCAGCCGCAGAAGTGGTCGGCCTCAGTTGGATAAGGTCATTTGGGCACAGAAGATCATGTCTATTTGGGACATCAGTGCGACATACGCTGGCGATCTGCTGATGCGTGTTCAGTCCGACGACCAAACATGGTCAAAGTTAAAGGAACTGCAAAAGGCATTCGGCATTCGCTTGGTCCACCACGGTAAAAAGCCGGTGGTCGATTCCAAGCCACCACAGAAGGAAGTTGAGGATTTTCCTGAACCTTAGCCACGAAGCGCCAAGGGTTCCTGTGCCTACGGGAACCCCGTTGAATCATCTGAATGCCACGTGTCCTGAGCCCAACTTAAGACTCTACGAGGTGGCTGTAGATTGGGGTGGGGCGATGATCAATATGTGGATTGATGGATGTAGAAGCATGAGCTACCCAATGTCATGCAAAATCTTTGATCTAGTGAATTTAAGACCACCATTCGAACACACAATTGGCCGAAGCGTGAGGCTGAGGACCAAGGGTTTGGTATTCGCCGGCAATCCGCTGATACCCGGAACGACATACATCGTGCGGGAGATCCGATTGTACCATCTTGTATTGGAATCCAAGCCCGGTCAGGTGATGCCGATAGTTCGCGGGTGTGACGTTGATCTTATCGAAGAATTCCCTGAGCCTGAGGAGGACTTTCCGGAACCGTGAAAAGCGAAGAACAAAAAGCCTATGAAAGCCGGAGACACTGTAACACTGATTGGAAACCGAATGCTGATTGCTCATGTGGTATATCCAAATGGGCATAAATTTGTTATCAAAAAGATGTATAAACAAGACGCATGGGCTGAGCTGAATTCGGTAAGCAATTGCCCAATGTGCTCTCATATCGTTTTGGAAATAAACTCACAGTGGCTGGAGGCCGATACCGGTGAGGAGATGCCAGAGCCGTGATCGCTGGACAGCAAAAAGCTGCCGTACCCACGGCAGCTGGCGATGTAACCCAATCGGGTCTGAAGACTCAAGTCCGGCGATTTCGTCGATTACCAGTCTGGTCTTCAGGCAGAGGATCAACGACCACTGCGGGCGTCAATGCATCCAGGGCGTCCAGTCGTTCGGCCAGCGCCAAACCCTTGGCCTGTAGATCATCGAGGATCGCCTGATCAGCTGGCGTGATCGCTCCAGGGGAGTTCTGGAGTTCGGCGATTTTGCGGTTCAGTTCGTCGATATCCCCTTGGATACCTTGAATTGCGGTGTCGATTCGGGCGAGGACAGCTGCCTGCGCCTCTCCATATTCAGAGATTTTGCTCATGATTTTTTCTTCCAATTCCTTCACGCTGGCCTTGCTCGCGATACCGACAAAGGCCTCCAGCAGGAGCCGAACGGCCGATGCCAACGAAAACGTGAGCTTCACACCGCACAGTACGCTCCGAACGAAGGTCCAAGCAAGGACCAACACAACAACACCAAAACGTTACACCCGATGAGCTTCCGACGAAACCAACCATGGGACGAGAACAAGCCAATCTACGAGATCCGTTGCCGTCAGTGCCAGATCTTCATGCACGTCGAGATCCGCCTGTACCGGGACGTCCGCGCTCAGGTGATTTCGGAAGGATGGGGAAAGCGCAACGAAGCCTGGGCTTGCCCAAACTGCATGCGATTGCCTGTTGACAGTCTCAAGGACTTTCGGCGAATGTCTCGCAGTCGGCGACATTCCACGGGAATCGCGACATCGAATGCCCTCTCGGGAACCCATGGCAAAGGTCCTGGATCAACCTGCCAAGGTTGAAAGTGGAGGGCGCCAATTTCTGATCGATGTCCTCCAGTGGAAAAGTTCACTGGGGGATTTTTTGTTTCTCCACCGATCCATTTTGCCCATTTGTGGCGTCGAAGCTCTCGGCGAAGCTTGTGGGAGTAAAGCCTGTCGGCGGGTATACACCGAACGTTGAAACCCGGATGCTATTGGGTAGCACGAGGGAAAAAAGGAGCGGAATGGGTAGGTCGCTAAGGCGGCTGAGACTCGCCGCATAATGGAGAGATGACTCTCCAGGTTTGTTCAGCAGCTTGTACTACGCAATGTACAACGGGGTTTTCAAAGGAACCTTCCCCGACATGCTGGGCAGCGCGCAGATGGGTTGTACTGCGACACCGAACCGTAACGTCCTTTTGACGCCCGGCGTGGTACCTTCCTGAATGAAATCAGGAGGTATTGCGCCGGGATTGCCAGCTCCTCCGCCCGTAACCTTCCCCCTCAACATGGCATCAACGGCCCCATCGGAGCGCAGCGGAGATCGAAGCGGGCGCAGACCGCTGAGTGCAGTATAGGATAGGTAGGTAGGTAGGTAGGTAGGTAGGTAGGTAGGTAGATAGATAGATAGGTAGATAGGATAACAAATAAACTGATGTTCGCCGGCCCAGGTGATCGATCGTCGACATCAATGTTAAAAGTCGATTCTCCATCAGTTCGATGAACTTCGCTGCGTCCGTGACTTTTGCCATTCGAAGGTTTAACATCTCCGAATGAGGATCTCCAACGATCAGGCGTTGGCCATGGGTTTAATTCGTGACGCCAGAGGCAATTGGATTCAGCCAAAAATCCAGCGCGGTGATAAACCCATCACCACAACTGAGGTTGAAAACATTGAGAGTTCGTTCCAAAAGAAGATCGTCGATTGGCTGACTGAACGAGGCTGGCAGTTCGTCCGGTCTCGTATGGACCGCCCTACGACAACCGAAATCGGGGTTCCGGACTTCATCATCGCCGCCCCAGGGGGCATCACCTTTTGGGTGGAATGCAAAGCCCGCACGAACAAGCCCTCGAATGCCCAACGGGGTTGGGCCAAGCAACTCCAAATGCTTGGACACAAGCATGCGTTTGTTTGGAATATGACGGACTTCCTCACCGCCGTTGGTAGCATTGGACTAAATGAGAATCCTTCTGATTCTAATAATGGCCATTCCCATGATTGCCCAGAGTGCAATCTCTCCGACTAAATCCGAGGTCGTTCCAAACATCGCGGCGCTGGACGCCCTCAGACCTTCGCGGGAACGATCCCTGATCAGGGTGCTTGGAAACCTGTCATCCGGAGACTGGACGCCTAAGGATTTCTTCTACGATAAGACGAACGCCCTTCCGGTTAACCCCTACCGTCGTGCGACGGTAGTCGGCACAGGCAGATGGGTTCATTTGACGAGCGGAGAGAGCTACACATTGGTCGTTCAGAGCATCTCGGCGCGTGATGCTATTCCGTTCTTCAGCCGCACCGAAGGCATGCTCGTGCATGTTCAGGGTAGTCCACCAGTGGTATACAGGTTGGAGCCGGGCCTAATCTCGTGGACCGAAGTGCAGGTCGTCACTTCCGCCGAGTGGTCGCAGGTGTCGGAAATAGAACAACGCAATTCGCTGTTTCAGACGCTAAGCACCGAAGCCGTTCCGCTGACGCTAACACGTCTTTCAGACCGGGTGGACTATGGGTTTACACGCAACTCCCAAGCCATGGACCCGTTCACCGGCACGGCCGCTGCCTCAAACTACTCACGTGCAATTCCAATTTCGTTTGGCGCGACTATCGGGTCGGCGTTGCTAATCGAGCGCCCCGGAACGAATACAACCACAACCGCGAGCCCAGTTAGATTCACTGTCACAACCGTTCCGATTGCTGGACCATTCGGGGTTTCTGTTCCGTCTGTGACCTATACTGACACCAGCGACACCAATTCGCATTATGTTTTTTATGGAGATGTGACAAACCCTGCAAATGCGCCAGTGCATTTCAGCCTGTTGTTTAAACCAAACAACACAACGAATACAATCTACCAGCTAAGACTTGGACCTTCGTCTGACACATCCTTGTCAGTCGCAATGATGGCTACGCTGGACGGTGCTGATCTTTCACCGGTCACAACGTTCACGACAACAGGACCTATGACGCTGCACGATGGAGGCTTCGTGCGTTTGCAAAACGGATGGTACAACGGCTATCTGACTATCACGATGAGCAACATAGTAGGAGCCAGAGCCTACTTAGTTCCAGCGAACTTCCTCGCTTATGCAGGAAACACCAGCATTCCAGCATTGTTCACAGCCGGTTACACCTTCAGTAGCATTGTGGAAAGCAACAACACTCCAATCTATTCACTCACGAGAACGAACTTGTCTGTGATACCAAGCAAGGAGCTGGACGACTACCGGTTTTCCATTCGGACCCCAGTAAAATCGGCGGACGGATCTTTGATATTGTGGATGCGAAACGGAGCGTCCCAGCCGCTCAATTCCACGTTGGTCGAAACAGAAGGACTTCGTGTGAATATGACACGCACGGGTGTGTCTGTTACGATATCCGACCAGTCGACAGGACTGGCACTAACATCTAGCGCTCCAGCATTGGCACCATACGGAGATAGGCTATTGTCACTATCGTGGTCAACAAACAGTCTCAAGGTGTACATCGATGGGGGTCTTATAGGCGAGTCAACAACTCCAGTCGGAGCGCTAGCGTTCGGCACGACTGGAACGTTCGGAAGATCGCTAGCCGGAACCAATATATGGAACGGACACATTGGAGCGGCGTACCTAGGTAGGTTGCTATCGGATGCCGAGACGGCCATGTTGCCGTCCGTCGTTGGTCCGACTGCAAATTTGACGACGTTTCAATCGTTGGCGGACAGAACAGGCACCGAGGGAGCAAACCCCGCTCTACCGCTGTCCGAGGTCGTATGGTCACCGAGATTTCTTGGAGACGGTAATTACCCATATGATGCCGTCGCAAAAGCGCGCCAGCTGCACGCAACAGCATCACTGTGGGCGTACTTTGCGACAAACAATTCTCTGATCGCTACATTGAAGGACGCGACGCCAATCATAGGAGCGGCTATGGTACCGTCAGATGTGTCGCAGGACCCATCGGCTTTGATGATTGACATCTTAACCGGAGAAAGCATGAAGGCGTGGTGGTACGTGTGGCCAGCGCAGTGGTATGGCTGTGCAAATCGTCAGGCCTATAAAAATGGAGTCGTCGCGAAAATTAACGCTTACTACGCGTTGGGCATCAGACATATCCAACACGACGACCCCGAGATCAACTACAGCCTTGCGCTGCCGTTCGTGTCTTACCGCTATGGCACAGGGAACGCAACAGGAACTGTCGCACCATCCGCTAGGGGATGCAACTGCCCGGACTGTCAGGCCAGAGCCATTGCCACAGGCTATGGAACATTGACGACGAACAACAGCCGAGCGTTTCACACGCAGACCACGATAGACTACTGGTCGTGGATCGGATCGGCGGTGAGGTCAAATAGCAACATGAAGATAAGTGCCAATCTGAGCGATATATCTGCCATCAGAAACAGAGGATATGAAGAAGGGCGATTTCACTATCCGATGTATGAGATTACCGGATCAGGCACTTACTCCGACGCCATGATTGCATCTTGGGACCTGTTTCGCGGCGAAGTTCTAAATACATACGCTGTAAACACTCAGTCGTCCTACGAGCAGGTTTTCGGTGCAGCAGACAGAACTCGTAGGTGGATGGCCGCATGTTATGCCATTGGGTTCCTTCCCCTTTTACCATGGGATGTTTATGCCGGTGATTCTGTGATCAGGATCTTCGGGGCACGATCAGACATCTCGGACATCACCGGATTTGTTCGTGCGCAAGCTAACCTCCTGCGCGGATATTCATTGTCGAGCGCGGTTGGGGAAACGAGATCCATTCCCGCCAAAACAACTTTGGCAGCATGGCCATCGACGAATCAGGTTCTCGTCACGGTGCGTTATCGAGCGAGCGACGGTAAGCGCGTGATCCATGCCGTTGACATGCGAGATACACCGGCACCGTTTACGCTATCATGGTGGTCACCAATTGTAGGTGGAGCATCCGCCACAGTACATCGACCTGTAGCGTACAACAGCGCATTGCAAGACGCGGCCGTTGCGTCTGGTCAGTTCTACGCGCTGTCCACCAATAGCGAAGCCGTGGTAACAATTACAAATTCCGTTGCATCGGTTGCAATGGATGCGGGTTTGTGGCGGATAATCGACATTCAACCGTAAAACACATGATGCGAATTTTTATAACTTGTTTGCTGGTGTCCATAGCCGTTCGCGGAGAAACGCCAATTCGTGTCGTCGACACGGTGACCGATTTAGATGCGTTGTATCCGAACATCGAGCAGCCTGTGGTCATGGTTCGCGGGTTTTCCACGATCGACTCGTGGACACCACCTAAGCAGTTCTTTTGGAACCCTTCGAGTGTTGCTGTCACCAATGATTACATACGGAATACCAAGATGGGCGTTGGAAGGTGGGTTCACAACACGGCATACAATTCGCCAGGGACGGTGACTATTGGTCTATCCAATGTTCAGACTGCACTGGACATCACTGGGGGAACTTTAGGTTCGCGGATCGTGAAACTAACGCGAACTGGAGTTGGCACCGTAGGTATCAATACAGCGGCAGGTTCATTCTCGATTTGGGATGATTCGACCGGCAATCCGATTGCAACGTTTTTGGCAACCGCCTCGCTGGCAGACTTTTTGGTTGGCGGGTTCACGACTTCAGCAGGTCTTACCGGGCGCGTGGGCAGAGTTTTCGCACCCAGCGCGTCTGTGAGTGCCACGAACGAGCACCTCGCTGGCGGAAATCTTGAGCTGATTTCCGGCATTGGCACTGGGACAGGGACACTGTCTCGGATCAACTTTATCGGTGAGGCGCAAAACGTTGTCTCACCAACTGGCACCCAGCCATATCGAACATTGATGTCGGTGAAAGTTCCTGACACGGTAGACGTCTTAACTAACAACACGGGAATAATCTTCTATTACTATCCAATCGCGACAAATCTACCAGTCGCAATTAGGATGATTGTCACCAACGAAGGGGGAATCCTTCGCCCTATATTCGTCCCTTAAACAACATGGACACGAACCTCATTGCAGAACTGACGCGCGTACTGACGCAAAGCCAATCCGCTGCCGGTCCTTCGGTTGTGGCTTTGTCGGCTCAGCTGCTATACGTGCTTTTCGGGTTGGCTATAGCCTCAATCGCGGCATCCGTAGCGTCGTACATGAAGGCCAAAGAAAACGCTAGCAACATTGCACTCAACGCTGCGTTAGCAAAAGTGGCAGCAGACCAATCAAAGGTACGGCTGGAGGACAATACAGTCCTGACCAAGGACGTGCTGGGAAAAGTGAACGGCAATCAAACGCAAATGGAGAACAAGATTGCAGCATTGCAGGAAGACCTACAGACAATTAGATCTCTCTACGCAGGCGTTAAAGGAGAGCAAGCCGCGAAAGAGATTCAGGAAGGGACACTGGCGCAATTGATCCGCGAAATGAAAGGGCATAATGCGCAACCCATCACACCCACACCGGTAGAGATCGTTGGGCCTAACCCGGTACCTGTAAAAATCGGTTGACATCAAGTGATGTCGTCTGACATCATGGGCGCATGAGCGGAAAGAATCGTGTGCCAGTGGCACTCAGCTACGAGCTGAAGGAGATCCTGAAAAAGGTCTCGGAAAAAACTGGCGTGCCACAGGCGGAGATTATCCGCCGTGGTATCATTGATCTTCTGAAGACTTATCCTGAGGGGAGAAAGCTAACCACGCAAACCCCGTGATCATCGCCCGGATCCAGGCTGGGCTATGGAAGGAATACATTCCTCCCATGTTGTCCCTTGGCGGAACTCGGTTTGACCGTGAGTCCGGCTTGTCTGGAGATGCGCTGAAGGGTATGGTGGATTTCACTGTCGATACCAGCGGGGTTGTGTTGCGCATGATCGGCCGAGGCTGTGAGGCCGTGGTGAGAATGCCCGCTACCGTCGGTCTCCATGGAAGGTGGATCATAGGATGTAGTCCCATTGAGATGGTCACCCGTGCAGCGAATGGGTTGATCAGAGTTGAGGATCTGGGTCCTCGGCTGGCCTTTGTCTCAGCCGGCTGTCGAATCGAAGCTCAGATTGCGCCAAGTGTTGATTTCCCGCCGATGAAGGTCGCGAGCGATCGACGGATCATGCTCGTTGATCAGGACCGTCAAGCTTGGGCGGTCGCCGATGAACCCACGACGGAAAGCAATGCCAATGACACAATCTGGATTGGAATCACGCCGCAGAACCATCGTCTTTACGTCTCGGGTTCTTCTTCTTCCTGGGTGGCAATGGTTCGAGATGGTCAGGATCTCCAGGCTATTTCGTTGCCAGCTCGGATCATTCGCGGGATCGCGCCAAAGGCCGGAGATGTCTTTTCATTTTCGGCCAATGGTTTGATCATCACCCGAGGGATGATCGAGTACTCAGTTGGAGCTTTGTCTCAAGATCGAAAGGCCGACACCTATCCGCTGGCTGGAAATCTCATAGTCAAAGAGCAACATCGCATCCGCTTGAACGAAGGTCAGGTCCGCCGACTCGGAGAAATTCTTCGAGTTGTGAATATGGGCTCAGATCTGAATCGGCTGATACCAGTATTGTTCCGATACGAGCAGGGACACATTGTGATCGTCGGCGAATCCCAGGTGGTGACTGGGATGGGCGTTGTGCCGGCGGAGTTGGTGAAGGGCGAAGAGGGCTGGCAGATTGGGTTGGCAGGGGAGTCCATCCTCGCTACACTGGCGAACTTCAAAGGCGGAGTGGATATTTCGGTGACCGATGGCTCCAAGACAGGAGCGCTTATGATTTGGCAAGGCCCACTGGTTTCGATTAGGGCAGCTCTACAGGTTGGTCATCAAGATATTCATCCGGATCAAATTCGTCGTCTGATCGAGGGACAGGCTCTTCCATTGGAGGCGCAGGAAGATCTCCCTGAACCCGATGACGAAACCCCTCAATGTCTCGATCGTCATAGCCCAGAGCATGAGGATCTACCGGAGCCGCTGTAATCGCATGAATTCCATCTGTTTCTAT
>Ga0163155_10002718_pt1 | contig 19530 bp, 13 predicted proteins | sample OliLakLV19SP4G1_FD_148611 | JGI IMG/M metagenome (GOLD analysis project Ga0163155, IMG submission 148611) | Freshwater microbial mat bacterial communities from Lake Vanda, McMurdo Dry Valleys, Antarctica - Oligotrophic Lake LV.19.SP4.G1 | ecosystem: Environmental > Aquatic > Freshwater > Lake >... | reverse complement strand
GGGTATGGTCAATTCGATCGGCTCGCGTCGCCCGCGGAACTTTGCGGACGATGGACTGCCGATACCCGCACTTTGCCGCGCCGCAGGCTTTGCCTTGGGCGACCGGAGAAAGTGCACGGCGAGCGAATCGTGCTGCACCAGTGTCTCTCGGTTCCGCGAGGGCGCATCCGGGGCCGTTCGCTGCGCGACCTGCGCTGCCACCTCGCCCGGAATTCCGAGGAACAGCATGACGACTGCGCCCGGTATGGCAAGCCGTATGAAGCGATGTCGGGTCATGGGCATCTCAGCAGAATGTTCGCGCATGTCAGCGGTTTGGCGGCAGGGTCCAGCGAGCAGACCCACTGATCGAGTCGACCATCCGCACCAGCGTGTCGAGCAGCATCGGGTGATTGCGACAGCCCTCATCGTACGTCACGCGGTGCTCGCCGGATGCGCTGCGCAGTGCCAGGATATGGGTCGGAAGATCTGCAACGTAGCTGCCGCAGGCCGGAGTTCCGTACTCGATGGTCGACGGGACTCGTGCGAACTGACGAATCGCGAATGCAGTGCGCAAGGCCGCGACGGCGGAGCGCGAAACGCGGGCCGAGTCGGTCCCGATTGGCCGCACGGCCCGAAGCCCGGTGAACCGCACCAGTCCATCGCTCGCCAGCGACACGATGTACGATGGGCAGTTGCCGCGACATGATCCACGCTCGAGACGGACGCTCGCCAGTGAATCGGCCCCCGTGCCGATCGTCGTGTCGGCCGGCTGACTCTGCGCGCGCGGTGACGCGCAGCCGACCGAGCAGAGCGCGAGCGCGAGCGAGCGCAGTCGCCACCACCGACGCATCACGGCGCCTCGCTCAGTCTGAGTGCCCGCGCTGTGCTGCCAACCCCGTCGCTGAGCAACGCTTCGAGGTCGGCAAGCGACGTCGCATCGATGCGCATGCCGCCTCGCCGACCAATGCCGAGCACCCGACCCGATCGACGGTCGCGCACGACCAGGGATGGGTAACGCGAGGTATTCCAGCCGATGTCGAATCGGCCTGCGCCCGCCGCCGTGACGGTGAGCTGCGGGTCCGCATCGACGCGCAGACTCACACCGCCAGGGAGGCCGCTGTACGTGCCAGCCCGCGTGCGCAGCATCGGTCGGGCGGGGTTCGCATCGTCGCGGACCGTGATGCTCGCGACGGCACCCGTCACCGTCGCGTCGTACGGCACGGCAACGATGAAGGTGCGCGCCGAAGAATCGACGTCGGAAACCGCACTGCCGTCGAAACGATGCCGGAACAGGAGGCGGCCGTCACTGGACATGCCCTGCGCGACGAAGCGACCGGACGTCCGCTGCGGTGTCGGCGTCATGCTGTGCGAGAAGACCGGGTCGACCTCGACCGTGCCGCCGAGCGACGAGCCGGTGATGAGCAGGGCTGGTGCTGAACCCACGATCGACCCGGAGATCGGAATCACGCCGCTGCGCACGTAGCCCAGGACGCCGAGGTAGGTGTACTCGCTCGCCCAGGTGTTGCTGCAGTACCCCATGATGTCGAAGCGCGACGAGGGGAAGATCGCTCCATTCGACACGTTGTATCCGTAGGTCCCGATGGTGCCGTCGGCACGAGGAAAGCTCTGGTCGACATTGGCTGGTGCGCCGCAGTTTGGCGACGGCGAGTGACGTCGCCCGAAGCTGTGCCCGAATTCGTGCGTCAGTGTTTCGTTGGCGATGCCATCGGGACCACTGATCCCCAGGCCGACGAAGCCACTCAGATTGGCAATGCCGATGATTCCGCTTGCGACTTGCTGATGCAGCACGCCGTAGTAGAACTCGCGGCTGTTCTCGAGCGCGCGCACCCCTTCGATTTCGCGCAGCATGCCAATCCAGGATGCGCCGTCGGTGAGCGGTGGTGTGTCGGTGGCATACTCGGGATGCACCGTGACCCTGACCGTCGCCAGTGGATACATCTCCTTGAGCAACCGGGTGAGCGCGGGTGACGCCGGCCCGACGTTCCCCGTCGTCTGATGCTTGATCGGTACCAGCTGGATGTTGATCGGCGGCACCGTCACGATCCGCATCGGCTTGGACGCGCCGCTGAGCGGGAACGCATTGTCTCCTTCGTTCGACTCGGCGATGGCGTTGGCCGGATCGACATCCGCGATGTACGTGTGTCCGTCCCGGATCAGTGCGGAGGGAACCGCGATGTCGGCGGAACAACAGCCCTCATCCAGTGTCGTCCCAATCACGGAGGGCCCGGTGAGCGTGCCAACCAAGGTCGCGCCATTGAAGATGCGCAGGCGCACTGCTGCGGTTCCAAGTCCGCTTCGATTCCCGCGCACGAAGACACGCGCCACGGTTGGTCGCTCCGCCACCAGCGGTATCCGGCCATCCGGCATCTGCACCGACTGCGTCAGATAGACCAGTGGCACGTCGAGGTTGACATCGGTGCCAGCGGTGACGGTGACGTCGGCGGTGCCGGTCCTCGACGGATCGGCTGCCGAGGTCGCGGTGACGATCGCTGCGCCAGCCGTGATCGCACGCACTTCACCCGTCGATGAGACGACGGCGATGCCCGGGGCGCTGCTCTTCCAGGCGACATCGGTATTGGTGCTCCCGGCAATCGTCGCACTCAGCTGTCGTGTCAGGCCGGGCGTGAGCGTGACGGTGGCCGGTGCGACGGCGACTGCCACCGGACCAGGTGCCGCGCCCGAGAGCGCAAACTGGAACAGCCCCAACTCACCCGACGTCGCACTGGTGACCGTGATCACGTAGTTACCGGGTTCGAACACCCGAAGGATCTGCGCGTTGAGCCCGGGCCCGCCGTCGTCATCTTCGGCCAGCGTCGGCGCGGCGCCGGCTTGCTGCAGCAGGAGGTACGGATCGAACTGCGTGCTGGCGAGATCGATCCGGATGGCACCTGCCGCCGCCACCGCGAATGCGTAGCGCCGCACATAACTGCCGTCGGCCAATCGGCAGCCGGTGCTCGTCAGCGTGTCGGTAAAGCTCTGACCGACGGTTACCGCACGAGCCGCACCACACGGATCGATCCGTGACGAGAGGGTGAGCGAATACGGTCCGGTGTCACGTGGACCGGAGCTGTTCGCATAGATGACGTAGCTGCCCGGCGCGAGATTCGTGATCACGCGGGCATCGGTACCGCCGGCGCCATTGTCATTGCGACCCGATGAGACGCCGGCGTCGCTCTCGATGAAGAGATACGAGTCGACGGAATCACTGCGCATGGTGGCGGTCAGCACCGTGGCGCTGGCGACGGTCAGCGAGTACCGGTCGGCATAGCTGGTGTCCGCAAGCACGCAGGTGGCGGCCGTCAGGTTTCCATTCACGGTCGACGGCGTGGTAATTGGCCTCGAGGTCAGGCAGGCGGCGTTCGCGCGCGTGACGCTGAGCGAATAGTCGCCGACCTGATTCGCCTCGAACGTATTGGCCACGATCACGTACCGGCCGGCAGGGAAGAGCTGTTCGATGCGCGCATTGGTGTCGCCGGCGCCGTCGTCATTCTCGGCGACGATGAAACCGCTCACCGCGTCCTGCACGATGAGGTACGCGTCCACGCCACTGCTGTTCATCTGCACGCGGAGTGGCGTTGCCTCCGCCAGCGTCAGCTCGAATTTGTCGGCGTAAGTGTCATCGGCAAGTTTGCAATCGGTGCTGATCAGGGCGCCGTTCACGGTCTGCGCAACGGCGATCGGCGTCGTAACGTCACACCGGGCGGCGACCGGCACCAGCACGGCCAGCGCGGCGTTGCCAGTAATGCCGTCGGCGCTGGCGGTGATGGTCACGTTTCCTGCCGTCACCCCGGTGACCAGCCCCGTCGCGTCGATCGTCGCGATGGCGGGCTGCAGCGAGTTCCAGGTGATGGTGCGCCCGGTCAGCGTTGCGCCGATGGCATCCAGCGTATTCGCCGAGAGCTGGACGGTCCGGCCCACGTCCAGCGACCCCGAGGCGGGTGAGATGCGCACCGACGCCACGGTCGCGGGTCGCGGGGTGGGCTTGGGGTCGTCCGATCCTCCGCCGCAGGCTGCCAGCGCGGCAAGGAAGACCGCGCCTCCGAGATGCCTCCACAGACGGTGAATCGGCGCGGGAGCACGAAACTGCGACTGAACGGGCATTGACCGCGCGACCGTCATCACGGAGAGGGAGAGAGGGAAGCACTGGCGGGCAGGGCGAGGTATGTCGCGAAAGGCGCCGCGTCATACCAAACATGAGACCCGGACGCGTTTGGGGTACCCCTACGCGTGCCTGCAAGGAGGACGCCGCCAGCAGGCCGGATGTTCCCTATCGCTTTCTTCACCGCCAGAGTCCGCGCCGCCCGTGACCCAGCCGCCGCCGAATCGTCCCGTTTTCCTCGCGGTTCGCTGACGCGCACGGCTCGCCGTCACCCGCTGTTCCGCAGGCCCGCTGCCACGCCGTTGAGCGTCAGCTGAATGATGCGCACCAACCGCTCGTCCTCGTCGCCATTACGCAATTGCCTGAGCAGGCGCACCTGCAGCGAATGGAGCGGATCGAGATACGGGAAGCGATTTCTGATGCTGCGCGCCAGCGATGGATTGTCGCCCAGGAGCGCGGCACCGGTGATCCGTTGCACCCATGTCACGGTGCGCTCGTGCTCCGCCGTGATCTGCGCAAACGCCGCCGCCGCGAAGGCTTCGTCAGGCGCCAGCGTCAGATATCGTGCGGCGATGTCGAGGTCACTCTTGGCCAGCACCATGCCCATGTTCGACATCACGGTGCGGAAGAACGGCCACTCGCGATACATGCGCTGCAGCAGCGCGGTTCGCGCTGGATCGCTGGCCCACGCGTCGAACGCGGTGCCCGCCCCGTACCAGCCCGGCAGCAGAATCCGGCACTGGCTCCAGCTGAACACCCACGGAATGGCCCGCAGGTCCTCGATGCGATCACTGGCGGTGCGCGAGGCCGGTCGGCTGCCGATGTTCAGCGTGCTGATCTCCCGGATCGGCGTGATGGCACGAAAGAGTGGCACGAAGCCGGGCGTCTCGTATACCAGATCCCGATACGCGCGCAGGGATGCCGCCGCCAACGCATCCATCGCTGCCGCAAAGGCGGGATCCGGCGGTGCTGACGCCGCGCCTTCGGCCGACGCGATTGCGGTCGCGGACACCAGTGCTTCCAGACTGCGCCTCGCCTGGTCGCGGTCCGCGTAACGCGCGGCGATCACTTCCCCCTGCTCGGTCAGTCGCAACGCGCCATTCACCGCACCGGGCGGCTGCGCCAGCACCGCGTCATAACTCGGCCCGCCGCCGCGTCCCACCGTGCCACCGCGCCCGTGAAAGAAGCGCAGGCGAACCCCCGCCTCCGTCGCGACGGCGACCAGTTCCGCCTGCGCGCGATAGATGGCCCAGTTGGCCGTCAGGTAGCCTCCGTCCTTGTTGCTGTCCGAATACCCGAGCATCACTTCCTGTTCATCGCCCCGCGCGGCGCGAATCCAGGACCGATACTCCGGGATGCCCAGCAGTGCGCGCAACGTTCCGGCGGCCCCGTCCAGATCCTGAATCGTCTCGAAGAGCGGGACGATGTCGACCGCCAGGCGCGGCGTCTCGCCGGGACAGAACAACCCCGCCTCGCGCAGCAGGATCGCGACTTCGAGCATGTCGCTCACCGACTGGCACTTCGAGATCACGTAATGCCCGACGATGCGCTCGCCGAACCGAGTTATCGCGGTGGCTGCCCGGGCAACGACCGCCAGTTCGGTTCGTGCCAGTTCACTGTATTGCACCTGCGGGCTGACCAATGGGCGCGGCGTGCGCAGTTCGCGCTGCAGTACCACGGCCTGCTCGGCATCGGACATCATGGCGTAGTTATCCACCACCCCTGCGCACCGCAACAGTTCGTCGACCACCGTCACGTGCACGTCGCTGTTCTGCCGCAGGTCGAGCGTGCAGAGATGGAAGCCAAAGAGTTCCACCGCGGTGCGCAGCGGTTCGACCCGCGCGTCGGCGAGCGTCCCGGCGCCGTGCGCGTGCAGTGAGGCTTCGACGATGGTCAGATCGCGAACGAGTTCGTCAGGGCTGTCGTACGGGGGGCGCACGAAGTGCGGCGCCACACCGGGCACCGACCCGAGCGACTGCTGCGCGGTGGCAGCAAGGCGCGCATGCATGCCGCGCAACGCACGACGGTACGGCTCATCCGCCCGGAATGGTGATTCGTCGCCTGATGCATCGGCCAGCGCGAGCAGGTCAGCGCTTGGCGTGACCAGTCGCTGTGACATGGACAGCTCGAGTGCGAGGTGGTGCAGGCCATTCAGGTGATGCGTGAACGCGGTCCGCGCCTGATGCTCGACGGCCGTGTTCAGCACGTCGGCGGTGACAAAGGGATTTCCGTCACGATCGCCGCCGATCCATGAGCCCATGCGCACCACCGGTGGCACGCGCGGTGACTGACCTGGTGCGAGGCGATCGACCGTCGTCTGGACGGCGATCTGCAGTGCGGGCAGTTCGTGAAAGAGCGTCAGCTCGTAGTACCGCAGTGCCTCGGCGATCTCGTCGCGTGCCCGCAATTTTGCGAGCCGAAGCAACGAGGTCTGCCACAGCGTCAACACCTGCAACCGCAGCGAGGCTTCCCACGCTGCCAACTCGATGGAGTCGAGGCGCATCCGATCCCGCTCCACGAGCAGTTCGGCAATCCGCCGCTGCGTGTCGAGGATCGTCTTGCGCCGCACTTCGGTGGGATGCGCAGTCAGCACGGGGCTCACCTGCACGCGGGCGAGCGTGGCCACGATCTGATCCGCGGTCAACCCGTCGGCACGCAGGACCCCGACCGTGTGCTCCAGCGTGCCTGCCCGGGCCGGTGACCCCGATGTGCGATGGTGTCGCTGGCGCCGTGCGTGGTGCACGTCCTCGGCGATGTTCGCGAGCAGCGAGAACCAGCTGAAGGCACGAATCAGCGTGATCGCCATGTCGGGATCGACGTCGACCAGCAGCGCGTCGATCGCGGAGGTTGCCGCGGCGCCCTGCTTTCGCCCTTCGACCGCCTGATGGCGCAGTGCTTCGACCCGAGCGAAGACGTCCGGTCCCGCCTGTTCGGCAATCAGGTCGCCGAGGAGTCGCCCCAGCAGTCGGATGTCGTGGTCGAGCGCCTCGTCGGGGTGTGCAGTCACGTCTGGTCGGCGGGAGTGTGAAGGTTCACGCAGCGGCATGAACGATACTCACTCCTGCGGACGTCCAAGGCATCGCAATAGTGTCGCGTCGCCGACGTCTCATGGCAGTCGGGCGCGTCTTTCGACGCGAGTCGGCGTTGCAACGCCTCGCGATACTTGCCGCCTTCCTGGAGGACAGAACGAGCTACCGAAGAGCTACCGAAGAACTACCGAAGAGCAAACTGCCTGACGCAAAGGCGCACGGGCCGCCTGGAGTAGCCAGACACCTCGGCGCGACGTGATGGTCAGCAGCGACTGCAGCACGGATGTCTTGTCACAGCAACGGCAGCAGCGCTGTGTTTCTGCTGTTGCCATGCATCTGCGGTCCTTTGCGCCTTTGCGCCTTTGCGTTAAGCCGTTGCCGTTCCGCCGTTGCCCTTCCACCGTTCACCGTACGCCGTTCACCGTACGCCGTTGCCGTTCCGCCGTTGCCGTTCCGCCGTTGCCGTTCCGCCGTTGCCGTTCCGCCGTTGCCGTTCCGCCGTTGGGGTCGTGTCGCCGCCGCGGAGGCAGGCATCGCTGGATGCAATCGCGCCACGCGGAGCCAGTGTCGTGTCGCCGCCGTCTCGTGGCAGTCGAGCGCGTCTTTCGACGCGCGTCGGCGTTGCAACGCCTCGCGAAACCGCTGGTCTCTGTCCGGGTGGCGCCTTGGCACGCGCCACACATCACCCGCCTTCAGCCACGGCACTTCGGCGACACCGCCCTAGCGCCGCGCGATCGGTGAAACGGTCAGTCGCTCCACGTGCACGCTGAGCGCATGGTTGATCCGCAGGCCGACGATGCCATCGGCCGGCAGCTCGCTGCGCGGGGCGTCCAGTACCCGTGTCGGACCGACCCACAGGGCAACGCGATCCCCCTTCGCCTCGACGACCAGCTGATACTTCACGCTGGTCCCGATCGGCCCGGCCTTGAAGACGGGAATCGCCGCGCTCGCCGTCCAGTCGCGAACGGTGCGCACCGCAGCGCCGTTGCGCGCCTTCAGGATCGCCTTGCCGTCGCGGCGAAGCAACGCATAGCCGTAGGTGGGGGCGGCGGAGTTCAGGTCGCGCCCCCCGAAGAACACGCCAAAGCCTTCGGCCCGCGCGCCCGGGTCGAACAGATGGATCGTCGCTTCCAGTCGCCAGTCGCCGGTACCGCGCATGGAGCTGTCGAACAGGATGGCGGCCGGCCCCGTGGTGACGTGAAATCCGGGCTTCATGGCCTCGGCTTTCACCTCCGAGGCGTTGCCCCCGCCGTCGACACGGACGACCCAGCCGGTCGGCGGTGCGGGGGCCTGTGCCACGATCCGAGCGCCGGCGATGAGCATGGCGCCAAATGCGCACAGGGCGCGACGCGGAATTCCCGAGGAGATGTGCATGGCGGAACCTCCGCTGAAGCGCGGGGAAGCGCAATTCCCGGTCATCGGATTCTGACACTCTCGCACACGCGTACTGCGCGTGCAGCCGCTCGGCGCCTCTCCGGGTGGCAGCGCCCTGGGGCGAGAGTCCGCTCAGTCGCGCTGACGTCAGCGCGCGCGTGCTGTAGTGTCGTAGCGCATGCCAACATTGCGCGAGTCGCCGCCGCGAATGTCGACCCTGAGCACAGCGCGTGCCTGCGACGTGTTGGCGAAGACGGCCATTTCGCGCGCCTGAAATTCGGCTTCGATGGCGGCGTCCGGCGCCAGGACGACGACAGGGCGCCTGACACCGCCAGACTCGACGAACACCGCCACCAGTACTGAGCCGGTGTTCTTCACCGTCGCACTGAACCGTCCGCCCAGGGCACCACCCAGCAGGAACGCCTGACCGGCATCAATCGACGTTTGGCTGTGGAAACTGCTCCACGAGGCGCAGCCGGTCGTCGATGCGAGCACCGCGAGCAGGCTGATGATTCGGCGACGGTTCGACATGGGGTCTGGCTCCGCGAGTCTGAAAGTCATTCGTGATTGGCCGGCTGCGGAAGTGTTCGTGTAGCGTGATTCGTTGGATGCACTGGCTTGTCTTCCGGACAGTGCGGGTATGCGGCGGTTGGCACCCACAGGTATCGCTTGCGTCGTGCTCGGCTGTCCGAAGCGCTCAACGTTTTGAACTGCGTTAACGCAAAGGGGCAAAGACGCCAAGGCGCAAAGAACAGTTGGACGGGGGTGAGCCGCGCGACTCCATTCAAACGTCTGGGAGTCCGCTCACGACGCGATGAATCCCTGTCGTTACTCGGCGCTCTCCGAAATTGATGACCATCGCCAAGCGTAAGTTCCGGATTCGCAGGTAGGTCAATGCCTGCGATTCGAACACCTTGTCGTACTTCGGAGTTGCCTTGCACTCGATAACTACGATTTCGTTCGCAAGCATATCGATTCTGAACTTCAGGGCTAACCGAACGCCTTTGTAGAATACAGGAACGCTGATCTGCCGTTCAATGCGAACGCCACGCGACACCAGTTCCAACGCCAACGCCTCCTCGTATATCGACTCCAGCAACCCAGGCCCACCGAGGGTTCGGTGCACTTCGATCGCCGCGTCGACGATGATCTTGCTGATCTGATTCTCGTCCACGTCCACACCCTCCGATGAGTCACTACGAATCGGCAGTTTCTTTGCGCCTTCGCGCCTTTGCCCCTTTGCGTTGAGCAGTTGAAGATGCCCCACTCAGTCATCTATGCGTCACACGCACAGGCCGCGTTCCCGCGCTGCCGCTTGCGCGGCGGGCGCGATGCAGCGAGGATGACGGGGAGAGAATTCGCTTCCTCGAACACAGATCGCCATGGACAAGTCGAAACTCCCCAGCCGCCACGCCACCGTCGGCCCCGAGCGGGCACCGCACCGGGCCTTCTACTACGCCATGGGCCTGACGGCGGAAGAGATTCAGCAGCCGATCGTCGGGGTCGTGTCGAGCTGGAATGAGGCGGCGCCGTGCAACATCGCGCTCAAGCGGCAGGCCGAGGCAGCCAAGCGCGGTGTGTCGGCCGCCGGAGGCACGCCGCGCGAGTTCACGACGATCACCGTCACTGACGGCATCGCGATGGGGCACGCCGGGATGAAGGCATCGCTGGTCAGTCGTGAGACGATCGCGGACTCCGTCGAGCTCACCGTGCGCGGTCACTGCTACGATGGACTGGTCGGGATTGCCGGCTGCGACAAGACGTTGCCGGGACTGATGATGGCGATGTTGCGCCTCAACGTGCCGTCGGTGTTTCTCTACGGCGGCTCGATTCTGCCCGGTCGGTATCTCGATCGCGATGTGACGGTGCTCGATGTGTTCGAAGGTGTGGGCAAGCATGCGGCCGGGACGATGTCACTGGAAGAGCTGACCGCGCTCGAAAAGGTGGCCTGCCCAGGCGCCGGCTCCTGCGGCGGGCAGTACACCGCGAACAGCATGGCGTATGTGTCGGAGGCCATCGGTCTGGCGCTGCCTGGATCGGCCAGCCCACCGGCGGCCTGGGAATCGCGCGACAGTTACGCCGAAGCCGCTGGTGCGGCCGTGATGCGACTGATGCAGCATGGTCCCCGTCCGCGCGACATCGTGACGCGCAAGGCACTCGAGAACGCGGCAGCGGTTGTCGCCGCAACGGGTGGATCCACCAACGCCACCCTGCATCTGCCCGCGATGGCGCATGAAGCCGGGATCGTCTTCGATCTGTTCGACGTTGCGGCAGTCTTCGCACGCACGCCATTGATCGCCGACCTCAAGCCCGGCGGGAAGTATCTGGCGAAGGATGTGCATGACATCGGCGGCGCGTCGGTCGTGCTCAAGGCACTGCTCGATGGTGGCTTTCTGCACGGCGACTGCATCACCGTCACCGGCAGGACGCTGGCGGAAGATCTGGCGGGCGTGGTTGTGCCCGACAACCAGGACGTCGTGTTCCCCGTGAACAGGGCGATCTCGCCGACGGGGGGACTGGTCGGGATGCGCGGCAACCTCGCCCCCGACGGCGCGGTGGTGAAGGTCGCGGGCCTGCACACGCGCGTCTTCAGCGGGCCGGCGCTGGTGTTCGAGTCGGAAGAGGAGGCGATGGCGGCCGTGATGGCGAGGCGATACGCCGCTGGCGACGTGATCGTGATTCGATACGAAGGACCGCGTGGTGGACCGGGCATGCGCGAGATGTTGTCGACCACGTCGGCGATCTACGGGCAGGGCATGGGTGACGAGGTCGCCTTGATCACCGATGGGCGGTTCAGTGGCGCAACGCGTGGCCTCTGCGTCGGTCACGTCGGCCCCGAAGCCGCGGTTGGTGGGCCGATCGGCCTGCTGCAGACCGGCGACATCATCGACATCAACGCTGACGCCGGAACGCTGGCGGTGCGCCTCACGGACAGCGAACTCGACCAGCGACGGGCCGCCTGGGTTCCGCGGCAACACGACTTCCAGTCCGGCGCCATCTGGCGCTATGCACAGACGGTCAGTCAGGCGCGGTACGGCGCGGTCGTGCACCCGGGGGGGCTTGCGGAAACGCACTGTTACGCCGATGCTTGAGTCGAACGCACTCTGCCGCACGACGTCGGCGGTTTTGTCTGCAGGAGGGTCGAGCGTCCGCTCGGACCCGAACGGCTGGCCAATTTCTCCCCAGTAATGTCCGCTTCACCGCTGCAGTCCCGCCTCCTCAGCCTCATGAGCCTCGTTGCGAGCCTTTCGCTCGCGGCGATTCTCGTCGTACGCGTACTTCTTAGCGGACGGGAGCAGGGCTCGAGGGTCGCGATGTAACTGCGAACCGACGCCCCTCCCGAGATCATCGGAGGGGCGACCTTGGGCAGGATCACACAAGGCTCCCTCCGCAAGCGGAGGGGGCCTTCTCGTTTTCCGAGTCCCCATGCCACCCAGCCAGAGCAGCACCACAGCCCGCCAGTCTCCAGCCTCCGATCCGCCGACGCGTGATGTCCAGACCACATCCCGCACCGGTGCGCAGGTGATGTGCGAGGCGCTGATTCGCGAGAATGTCTCGACGATGTTCGGCATTCCGGGCGGCTGCATCATGCCGTTCTATCACGCCATGTGGGAGTACCGGGTGCGGCTGCGTCACGTGCTCTGCCGACACGAGCAGGGTGCCGGACACGCCGCGGAGGGGTATTCCCGCGCCACCGGGCAGGTCGGCGTGTGCATCGGCACCAGCGGGCCCGGGGCAACGAATCTCGTCACACCGATCGCCGATGCCTGGATGGATGGTACGCCGCTGGTCGCCATCACGGGTCAGGTGCCGAGTGCGTTGCTGGGCACCGATGCGTTCCAGGAAACGGACATCACCGGCATCACGGTCCCGATCACGAAGCACAACTATCTCGTGACCGACGCCCGCGACCTGCCGCGGGTCTTTCGCGAGGCGTTCCACATCGCCCGCACCGGACGTCCCGGGCCGGTGCTGATCGACATCACCAAGGATGCCCAGCTGGCGCGGATCGTTCCCGAGTGGGACACGCCGATGGATCTGCCGGGCTACCTGCCGATGTCGGCACGCCAGGACGTCGATCAACGCGCCATTCGTGCCGCCGCAGAACTGCTGCGGTCCGCATCCCGACCAGTGATCCTGGCCGGCAACGGGGTGATTCAGTCTGGTGCGACGCGTGAGTTGCGCGCGCTGGCCGAACAGGCGGGCATCCCCGTCATCACCACGCTGCATGGTCTTGGCGCGATGCCGCATGATCATCCGCTGGCGCTCGGCATGCCGGGCATGCACGGCTGGGTGCACGTGAACCGCGCCATTCAGGCCTGCGACGTGTTGCTCAACGTCGGCAGCCGCTTCGATGATCGCGTGACCGGCAAGGCGAGCACCTTCGCACCCCATGCGAAGATCATCCACATCGACATCGACCCGGCGGAGATCGGCAAGCTGGTGCGGACCGATGTCGCGATCGTCGCCGACTGCAAGCCGGCGCTGCGTTCCCTCACGGTGGCGATGGCGCAGGGCAGCAGCGTGGCGCGACAGGCGTGGATGCACGAGATCATTGCGATGCGCGATGAACATCTGCCCCGGCAAGGCTACACGCGCCGCGAGCGGACGGCGCCGTTGATGCCGCACGATGTCTTCGATGCCATGAACCGCGCGTTCCGAGACCGCAGCGATTGGCGCGTGGTCACCGATGTCGGCCAGCACCAGATGTGGGCCGCCCAGCTTCTCGATTGGAGCCGGCCGCGCACACACATCACCAGCGGTGGCGCGGGAACGATGGGTTTCTCGCTCCCCGCTGCGATGGGAGCCGCGATCGCCGATCCGGAAAAGACGGTCTGGGTGGTGGTCGGCGATGGCGGTTTTCAGATGACGAATTGCGAACTGGCCACGATTGCGCAGGAAGGACTCACCAACCTGAAGGTCGCGGTGGTCAACAACGGCTACCTGGGCATGGTGCGACAGTGGCAGCAGTTGTTTGAAGGCCAGCGGTACAGCGGCACGCCGCTCACCGGCCCCGATTTCGCCCTGCTGGCGGAGGCGCACGGGCTGCGCGGCATGCGGGTCGAGCACGCCGATGATGCCGATGCAGCAATCACCACCGCGTGGAAACACACCGGTTGTGTCGTGATCGATTTCCGCGTCGAACGCGAAGCGAATGTATTCCCGATTGTCCCAGCCGGTCGTGCGATCGGCGACATGATGATGTCCGCGCCCGCGGCACCCGTTGTTCCTCCTTCATCCTCCACCAAGGTCTGACCCCGATGGCACAGCACACTCTGATCGCTCTGTTGCAGGACCGCGCTGGCGTTCTGCATCGCACCGTCACCCTGCTGCGTCGTCGCGGCTTCAACATCGCATCGCTCGCCGTCGGCCGCAGCGAAGTGCCCGGCATCAGCCGCATGACGCTGGTGGTCGATGCGACCGACGCCAGCCAGGTCGTGATGCAGCTGGATCGGCTGGTGGAGGTCATCGGCGTGACGGACGTGACGAACGAGAAGGCCGTGCAGCGCGAGACGGCGCTGGCCAAGATCGTCTCGTCGCCGACGCGGCTGGCGGAGCTGGTCGACGTCGTCACCGAGTACGGCGCACGCGTGCTCGACCTGACCGAGGAGGAACTGATCGTGCAGATCACCGACACGCCGGAACGGGTGGAGGAGTTCATCACCATGATCCGGCCCGAAGGGCTGGCCGAGCTGATGCGTACCGGTCGCCTGGCGATGATGCGCGGCCGAACGCCGAAGAAGCTCGAGGCACCGGCGCACTACCGCGCGCAGGCCGATGGTGCGCCGGCGGATGAAGAGGTGGCGGCATGACGCGCGTCTTCTATGATCGTGATGCCGACATGGGGCGGCTGCAAGGCCGACCGATTGCCATTGTCGGCTACGGCAGTCAGGGCCATGCCCACGCGCTGAATCTGAAGGAGAGTGGGTGCGACGTGCGTGTCGGCCTGCGGCCCGGGTCGAAGAGCTGGGCGGCAGCAGAAGCGGCAGGGCTCAGGGTGCTTCCCGTGGCCGACGCGGCCGCCGAAGCGCAGCTGATCATGATCCTCGCCCCCGATACGGAACAGAAGTCGATCTACGAACGTGACATCGCGCCCTCGATGACGGCGGGCAAGTCGCTGCTGTTCGCCCACGGCTTCAACATCCACTTCAAGCTGATCGATCCACCGCCCGGCGCTGACGTGGCGCTGATCGCGCCGAAGTCACCGGGGCATCGTGTGCGTGAGCTCTACATGGAAGGCGGCGGCGTGCCCGGATTGATTGCCGTGCATGTCGACGCGACGGGTGGTGCACGCGAGGACGCACTGGCCTATGCACGCGCCATTGGCTGCACGCGCGCTGGCGTGATCGAGACGTCGTTCGCCGAGGAGACCGAGACGGACCTGTTCGGAGAGCAGGCGGTGCTCTGTGGTGGTGTGTCGGCACTGGTGAAGGCGGGCTTTGAAACGCTCACCGAAGCCGGCTACCAGCCGGAGATGGCGTACTTCGAGTGCCTCCACGAACTGAAGCTGATCGTGGACCTGATGTACCAGGGTGGCCTGAACTACATGCGCTACTCGGTGTCGGACACGGCCGAGTATGGCGACTACACCGCGGGCCCCCGCATCGTGACGGCGCAGACGAAGGCCGAGATGAAGAAGATCCTCGACGAGATCCGCGATGGGACGTTCGCGCGGAACTGGGTGGCGGAGAACGAGGCCGGCCGCCCGAACTTCACCGCCGCTCGGCGCGCCGATACGGAACATCCGATCGAGCAGGTTGGCGTCCGGCTGCGTGAACTGATGCCATTCCTGCACGCGAAGGTGATCCGGCCTGACGTGGGTGCGGTGGATCGCACGCCCGCCGCGGCCACCGCCGACGCCACCGGATCGGTATGACCGACGACATCGTACGAATTTTCGACACCACGCTGCGGGATGGAGAGCAGGCGCCTGGCTGCTCGATGACGGTGGAAGAAAAACGCCAGGTGGCGCGTCAGCTGGCCCGGTTGGGGGTGGATGTGATCGAGGCGGGGTTTCCCGCTGCCTCGCCCGGTGACTGGGATGCGGTACGAGCGATCGCCGAGGATGCACAGCACTGGCCGGAAGCCCCGATCATCTGCGGACTGGCCCGTGCCACGCGGAAGGACATCGAAGCCGCCGCCACGGCGCTTTCCGTCGCGCCGCGACGACGGATCCACACCTTCCTCGCCACCTCCGATGTGCACCTGAAGTACAAGTTGCAGATGAGCCGCGAGCAGGTGATCGCCCGGGTGAGCGAGATGGTGGCCTATGCTGCCTCATTCGTCGACGATGTGGAGTTTTCGCCGGAAGACGCATCACGCAGCGACGTCGCCTTTCTGCACGACGTCCTGCGCGCGGCGATCGAGGCCGGCGCCACCACGCTCAACATTCCGGACACGGTCGGGTATGCGACGCCCGACGAGTACTTCGCCCTCATCAGCGGCATCCGCACCGCAGTGGTTGGTGATCGTCCCCTCACGATCTCGACGCATTGCCACGACGATCTCGGCCTCGCGGTGGCGAACTCGCTGGCCGGCGTGCAGGCCGGTGCGCGGCAGATCGAATGCACGATCAATGGACTCGGCGAACGTGCCGGCAACGCGGCCCTCGAGGAAGTGGTGATGGCCCTGCGGACCCGTCGCGCACGGTATGGCATCGATACTGCGCTCCGCACCGAGGAGATCGGGCGGGCGTCACGTCTCGTCTCACGCTGCACCGGTGTGCGTGTGCCACCGAACAAGGCGATCGTCGGCGCCAATGCCTTCGCGCACGAAGCCGGCATCCATCAGGATGGCATGCTCAAGCATCGCGACACCTACGAGATCATGCATGCCGAGCATGTTGGGCTCGAGGGCGGCCGACTGGTGCTGGGGAAGCACTCGGGTCGTGCGGCGTTGCGCGCGCATCTGGCCACGCTGGGTCATGTGCTGCAGGATGCCGAGTGCGACGCCGTCTTCGCCCGGTTCAAGGAAGTCGCCGATCGCAAGAAGGTGGTGGATGACCGCGAACTCGAGGCGATCGTCGCCGGTGAAACGCATCGCGGGTCGTCCACTTACCGGCTGGAACTGGTGCAGGTCTCCTGCGGCACTCACGCCATTCCGACGGCGACGGTGAAACTTCGCGGCCCGGACGATCGGGAGCTGGTCGCCGCAGCACAGGGAGACGGGCCGGTCGATGCCGTGTGCCGTGCGATCAATGACTGCGTCGGCGACATCGGTGAACTGATCGAGTTCTCGGTCGACGCGGCGGCCGAAGGCATCAACGCGGTGGGCGGTGTGTCGATCCGACTGCGCGAACGCGGGGCACAGGGCGACGAGGGTGATCCTGTCGCGCACGATGACTCACCGAGAGTGACGGCCAGCGGCTTCGGCGTGCATACCGATATCATCGTTGCGACAGCCGAAGCCTATGTGGCCGCGGTGAATGGCCTGATCCGCACTCGCGCACGTCGGATGGTGAACGAGGTGGCCGCATGATGCCGCCGCGGACGCTCTTCGAAAAGGTGTGGGATGCGCATGTCGTGCGCGACGGTACGGGTGATTCGCCGTCGGTGCTCTACGTCGATCTGCATCTCGTCCACGAGGTCACGTCGCCGCAGGCGTTCACGATGCTGCGGGAGCGCGGGCTGAAGGTGCGCCGCCCCGATCGCACCATGGCCACCATGGATCACTCGACGCCGACGATGGCGACCGGGGGACGAATCACCGTGCTCGATCCCGCTGCCAGCAGGCAGCTCGATGCGCTGGCCGCCAGTTGCGCCGAGCATGGCATCCCGTTGTATGGACTGGGCGATGATCGGCGCGGAATCGTGCACGTCATCGGCCCGGAGCTGGGGCGCACACAGCCCGGCATGACCATCGTCTGCGGCGACAGCCACACCAGCACACACGGTGCCTTCGGTGCATTGGCATTCGGCATCGGCACCAGTGAAGTGGGTCACGTGCTGGCTACGCAATGTCTGCTTCAATCGAAGCCGAAGACGATGGAAGTCCGGGTGGATGGTGCGCTGCGCCCGGGCGTCTCGGCCAAGGACATGATTCTGGCGATCATTGCGAAGATCGGCGTTGGCGGCGGCACCGGCCACGTGATCGAGTATCGTGGCGAAGCGATTCGTGCCCTCGACATGGAAGGCAGGATGACGGTGTGCAACATGAGCATCGAAGCGGGAGCGAGGGCAGGGATGATCGCCCCCGACATGACGACCTATGCGTGGCTGGCCGGTCGCGATCAGGCGCCGAGTGGTGATGCCTGGCGTGATGCGATGGGGCGGTGGCATGAACTCGTGACGGATGACGGTGCATCGTTCGATCGGAGCGTCGTCTTCGATGCCTCGACAATGTCACCGATGATCACCTGGGGTACGAATCCTGGTATGGCCATACCTGTGGATGGCCGCCTTCCGATCGCCGCTGACGTGGCCGACACGTCGAATGACCGTGCCTGTGCGTACATGGGCTTCACACCCGGCCAGAGTCTGCTCGGCCAGCCGGTGGACGTCGTCTTTGTCGGCAGTTGTACGAATGGTCGACTCGACGATCTCCGTGCCGCCGCCGGTGTGATGAAGGGGCGTCGCGTGGCCGCGAATACGCGGATGCTGGTGGTGCCGGGTTCGCAACGGGTGAAGCGCGACGCCGAGCGCGAGGGACTGGCCGACATCTTCCGCGCCGCCGGTGCGGAATGGCGGGAGAGCGGCTGCTCGATGTGCATCGCAATGAATGGCGATACCGTCGCGAGCGGTGAGTACGCGGTGAGCACCAGCAATCGTAATTTTGAAGGCAGGCAAGGGAAGGGGGCACGAACACTGCTCGCGTCCCCGCTGACCGCTGCGGCATCGGCCGTGGCCGGCATGGTCGCGGATCCACGGAGCCTGCTGTGAATCAGCCTTGGCCACCACTCGCGTCGCACGCAGTGCTGGTGGCGCGCGATGATATCGACACCGACCAGATCATTCCGGCGCGGTTCCTCACCACCACCACCCGCAGCGGCCTCGGGAGCCACCTCTTTGCGGACTGGCGGTACGCGGAGAACGGCGCGCCGAGAGCGGAGTTCGCACTCAACGCGCCCGCATCGGCCGGCGCGCAAATCCTCGTCGGCGGGCGGAACTTCGGCTGCGGCTCGAGTCGCGAGCATGCGCCGTGGGCCCTCACCGACTGGGGTTTTCGTGCCGTCATTGCGACGTCGTTCGCCGACATCTTCCGCTCGAATGCCCACAAGAATGGCCTGCTGACGATTGCACTGCCCGAGGCGACGCTGGCGGCCACACAGAAGGCGCTGGCGAGCGATCCCGCAGCAGTCATCACCGTCGATCTGCCGTCACAGCTCGTGACGCTGCCGGGCGGCCCATCGGTGCAGTTTGCCATCGATGGATTCAGCAAGCGGTGCCTGGTCGATGGGCTCGACGAACTGGGGTCGCTGCTGGCGGAACTGCCGACGATCCAGGCGTGGGAGGCAACATGCGCGCGGTGATTGCAATACTGCCTGGCGATGGAGTCGGGCCTGAGGTGACCGCGCAGGCCATACGGGTGCTGAAGGCAGTGGCGGGCAGGGAGGATCACCAATTCGAGTTCCGTGAGGCGCTCGTCGGCGGTATCGCGATCGACGAGACCGGCGAACCGCTTCCGGTGGCCACGCGCAACGTCGTCAGGCATGCGGATGCCGTGTTCCTGGGCGCAGTGGGTGGTCCGAAGTGGAGCGATCCATCGGCCACGGTTCGTCCGGAACAGGGGCTGCTCGGCCTCCGCGCACTGCTCGGTGTGTACGCCAACATTCGGCCGGTGGCGGTGCACCCGGCGCTGGCAGCGGCGGCGCCACTGAAAGCCGCGCTGCTCGCAAACGTCGACATCGTGTTCGTCCGCGAACTGACGGGGGGACTGTACTTCGGCGCCAGGACGCACGATCGCAATGCCGAGGGGCACTCCACGCGCGCATCCGACCTGTGCGTGTACACGGCGGAAGAGGTGGAGCGGGTGGTGCGCATGGCGGCTGGCATCGCACGCCAGCGGCGTGGGCAGCTGCTCTCGGTGGAC
>Ga0163155_10002713_pt1 | contig 19539 bp, 35 predicted proteins | sample OliLakLV19SP4G1_FD_148611 | JGI IMG/M metagenome (GOLD analysis project Ga0163155, IMG submission 148611) | Freshwater microbial mat bacterial communities from Lake Vanda, McMurdo Dry Valleys, Antarctica - Oligotrophic Lake LV.19.SP4.G1 | ecosystem: Environmental > Aquatic > Freshwater > Lake >... | reverse complement strand
GATTGATGAAGTACATCGCATCTTTGGTTGAAGAAGAAGAGGGGGATAAAAGTTCGTGGACAGACAGGTCGGAATATGACAAAGACGGAATACCTAACGAATAATTTTATGGATGAAAAACTAGCAGACTTGAAAGAAGAATTTGAAGACAGTAAAGAATCTTACCTAAATGCAACAGAAGAACTTCAGGCGGCAACAGATTGGCTTGCAAACAGAAAACAATATTTTGAAAAAGATTTAATAGCATTAACAACATACGAATTAAAAATAAATGAAAAACATGAGAACAAATAAAGAAAATAGAGACGCATTTTTTATCGGAGTATTCCTAGTTGTCGGACTAGGACTAGCACTTTTGTTTGGATAATATCATGGATAAAATCAGTGATGTAAATAAAATATTGTTGGCAGGCGAACCAAACAACTGGTCAAAAGACCACAAGGGTTACTCAGGGTATAAACCGCAAGCAGTAATAGACGCAGTGAATCAAGCAGGGATAGAATGGAATTTGGAATTGTTAGAAACATCAGAAAGGCTTTCAGCCAGAGTAGACAAAAACGGAAAACCAATTATTGAAGTATTAACCAAAGTAAGAATTTCTATTGGGAACCGAAAGATTGATGCAGTTGCTTCACACCCCATAATCGATGATTACGGAGATGCAATGAAATCAGCCCAAACAGATGCTATGAAAAAAGCCTTCGCCCATTTCTCAATAGGGAATCGTGCATATCATGGATTGCTTTCAGAAGCACCAAAGGTTAGCAAGGCTCAAGCAACACGCACAAAAAACGAGAAAGATTACGCAAACAACGTAGACCCATTACTAGATGACTTAGACCTATAATTTTATGGCAGAAAACATATTTGCAGAAGGAGTGAACTTTTATCGCCCAAATGAAAAAGCCCCAGACTTTATCAAAGGGCAGGTGGTGATAATAGTTTCAGACCTACTAAAGTTCCAAACAACCCACAGTTTGCCCGACAAAATACGCTTTGACTTAAAGAAATCAGCTAAAGGCAATTTGTACCTTTCTTTGAACACTTATAACCCGATGAAGAAAGAAGACGGAGAAACAGAGGTCGAAACGAAACCAGAGTCCCCTTTCTAGCCCCAAAATGCCCCCAGGTAAAGAAAAAACCGAAGAAAGCACCATTCACCCCAAACAGCGAACTGAACTCCAGAATAGGGCAATTCACCTTTACCTAACCCAAGTGGCTCATGAACTACAAAATCAGGGTCAAACAATGCAAGACGTAGTAAAGAAAATTAACAAGGTCGAAATTAAACCAACAATGCACAACTTGAAAGAACTTGTTTGGAGAGAAATTCAAAAAGTTCACCTGGGAAAAGAAAGTACAACATTCTTAACCAAGCACGAAGTCACCGAAATATACGACATCATGTCCATGTGGCTATCCAAGAATTTTGAAATATCACTTCCCTTCCCAGATAGTAAAGAAGAAGCACCATTAAAATGACAATCCTAGACTATTTAACAGCACAGCCACAGGCAAGAGAAAGAGCAAACAAGAATCGGTGCATAGGAAACTTAATCCAAATGAAATACTGGAAACTTGCAGAAGTAGACAAGGCTATGCTCGCAGACATTGTCGGTCAAGTTTTAACAATGGATAGGCAGTGGAGAAAGTGCCTAGAAGATAATCCCGAACTCAGGGGCAGTGACTACAAAGACAAAGACACATTATCGGAAGCTAAGAAAAAAGAACTCGGATATTAAAATGAGAGCAAACATATACACAGAGAGAATAAACGTACGCTTTAGTAAACCTGAAATGGCATTAGTAAAAAAAGCCGCCAAGAAAAGAAAAGTAAAAATTAGTAAATTTATCAGGGAATCAGCATTAGTAATGGGAATAGAACACAAATGAAACCAATATCACACGCAACATTATTAAGAAAATCACGCAACGCTCGCAACGAAGAGCAAATAATGAAACTAGCACAGAACGATAGCTTACAAGAATGGAGCAAAACAGAAACTGTCCCAAGCCCAGCCTTCGTAAAGCAACCAAAAGTAAAGTGGTCGGTCTTTATGTGGAATGTTAGCAAGAACGCACTTAACCAACTTAATCCTTAATTAAATTTATGACCCACGAAGAAACAAAGGCATTTATCGGGGGATTATTAGGTAACATTAAGATTAAGAAATAATATGAAAATACATAAAATAACAATGATAGTTTGTGACCCTAATGAAGACAATAACTTAAATGACATAAAGGTACATATCGAACAGAGTAACTTTATAACACATTTTATAGCTATTAAAACTATAAATGACCCAAAAGAATGGAAAGATAATTCAAAGTTAAATTTTGGTGCAAAAATGGCTGAAAACTACTTTAATAAATTAACTATATGACCCACGAAGAAACAAAGACATTTAAAATCTTAAGAAATTGGGAAAAAATAAGAAAAGATTTACATAAACCTTTCACAGAAGCTCCCCTATTAGAAGCAGAAATTCATTTCTCAATCCAACAAGCCATAGCCGAAGATAGGGCGAGGGTGGTGGAGGAGATAAAAGAAGGAGTTGGATATGGAAAGTTTGGATTTAGCAGAATCGATAAAGGACATGAAGGAGAAGTTGCTATAAATATAGACGACCTCATCTCCTCTATACCATTACCAGATAAAGAATAAAGATATATGAAATACGACTACAATAAAGCTAAGAAAATTATAGAGGACAATAAAAATGCTGAGCAAATATCCCTCGGTATGTTGGAAGACCTCGGCTGGACAACAGATGTGATTTGGAATAAGAAAGAAGGTTTTTTAGTCAACCTAGACAATCCTAATTTAGAGATAAGTGGAATCGATGGTTCTAACTGGGCTACACCAGTCGCAATAATTGAAGGAAAGTGGGGGAAGAAAAAGATTATAGAATGTTATAAATAACACTTAGCCACAACCTGCCGATTATTAACTAACAATTAAACCTATGGGAAACAAAGACTGGAGAGAGCAGTTCTTAAAGATACACTATGAGCCTGAACACGAAAAAGGACAGACTTGTTGGTGTATGCCCAAAACTATTGTTACTGATGGCATAGCCGAAATAATACATAATGAACAAAGAGTAGTGTTAGTTTCCATTATCGAATCCCTCCTAAAATCAAAGCAAGAGGAGATAGAGAAATCGATAGACGAAATGAAAGGATACGTGCCACACCTGCCTACTATAGACCCTTCATTAGGAGAACTTACAGACCAAGACATAGATTTTGTGGAACATATAGATGGTCAAATTTTGTTCAAAAGTAAAGTAAAACCTATTATCAGTAACATATTAAAGTAATGACCTACACAGAAAAAAGATTAGAGGAGTTTGAGGAGACGAAGGCATATCAATACTTAAAAGTAGCGGGGTTTTCTCTTGAGGTTAAATCCTTCCTCGCCGAATCAATCACACAAGCCATAGCAGAAGAAAGAGAGAGGGTGAGGGGGGAGATAAATATATTGGAATTGAAACCAGGAGACTATGTTGTATTTAATGGAGGGCTTCAAGTTAAAAACAACAGCACAACAAACGTACTAACAGTTGAATTACCCAAAGAATACAAAATAGAACCATTACCAGAGAACAATAAAGATATATGAATATAAAAAGAACACTAGACACAGTGAAAGCAACTTACGACATAACGGGACTTTCAAAAGAGCAGTTCGGACATCTGCTAGCTTGTTATGAAAAACAGTTTTATATTTACTGTAACAAATATCCTGAAAAAGGTGCAGATGAATTATTAGATAAACTTCGTGAAATGAAAGATAGCGACACTTTAATTATATGACCTACACAGAAAAAAGATTAAGTATTGAAGAAATAGAAAGGGCATACCCAGAAGCATATAAGTGGGCTAGGGAGTTCCATGACCTATACGAAGAAACTGCTCCGATGTTTGGATATGAAACAAGGAAAGAAACAAAAGAGTTTGACCCCACAAGTCCAAACGGAAGACTGATGGCGTATGTATGCTTTAATCTTATCCAACAAGCCATAGCAGAAGAAAGAGAAAGGATGAGGGGAATGAAGAAAGAAATACCTCCTTATCCATCAATCACCAGAGATGAATTACTAATAAGGACTGCATACAACCAAGCCCTAGACGACATAAAACCTATTATCAGTAACATATTAAAGTAATGACCTACACAGAAAAAAGATTAGAGTTGTTTGATGTTTTTTTAAATAGACTTACAGATGAGAAACCAGGATTGCATACTAAAAATTGCCGAGGGCATTTACACGACATAAATTGCCCAACGGTTAAAATTAAAAAAAACATTAAAGCCTTCCTCTCCGAATCAATCACACAAGCCGAGCAAGAGATGATGAAGAAGGTGGTGGAGATAGTGAACTTTATTGATTACGATTTTCTAGCAGACTTGTCCAATGAGGAAAAATATCCAGTGGAATATTCTATCAACTTTGAACGCAAAAGAATACGAACTGCCCTCTCCTCCCTAGACAAACCATTAAAAGAATAAAGATATGAACCTATAATGAGACAAGAACCAAAGAAAAGGGATAAATGTTATTACTGTGAGAAATGTATTTTTAGCACTCAACCCAAGCACAGAATAAAAAGAGAGTACGCTAATCATTATAAAGACCAGTTCGCTCACATAGGTTGTAACAAAGCTAATAGTATTGCTTTGCAAATAAAAACATATGAAAATCATACACAATAATCCTAAGGAAGTTATCATGAACGCGGTGGATAAGTATTTAGACTTTATAGCCCCTACTTATGGACCAGCAGGTAAAACTATCTTAATAGGCTCAGACGGAGTAAAGGCAGTAGATGATGGAAAGATTGCCTCAGAACATTTTGAAGTAGAAGATGACTTTGAACAGGCGGTGATTGAGTATATAAAAGATACTACTCAAAAGACTAACGAAAGAATCCAAGACGGTACAACTACATCAGCAATACTTATGTCCGCTCTTATCAAAGAGATTTTTAATACTAAAGGGCACAACAAAACAAATATTGTTGAAGTAAAGAAAGGATTGCAAGAAGCAAAAGCCTATATAATAAAAAAAGCTAAAACTGTAACAGGCAAAAAAGACCTTCAAGAGATCGCGTACAGTGCATACAATAACAAAGAAGTTGCAAAGATAATTGCAGAAGTAGTCTTTCAAGTAGGAGTAAATGGAATCATTCACATAGAGGATGGAGCAGAAATGACCACTAGCTATGAACTAGCAGCAGGATTTGAAATACCAACAGGCTATGTGTCTACCCACTTAATCAATCGTGGGGATAGTGTATTTCTAGATAAACCCTATGTCATCATAGTAAATGACGCACTTAACTCTATCCAACAAGTAATGCCTATCCTTGAGCTGGTGATGAAGTCTAACAAAAAAGAGTTTGTAATCATGGCGGACTCATTCGGAGACCAAGTACTAAGTTTGGTAGCTGTGAACAAAGTAAATGGAGTATTCAAACCCCTATTGGTAAACAACGCAGGCTTTGGAGATGAGAAGTATGAAACCTTAAAGAAAATATCAGAACTAACAGGAGCTAAGATACACGACCCTAAACTAGGAGCTATAACAAAGGAAGACTTCGGGCAAGCTAAGTCAGTGAACGCTACAAAGAACACAACGTCTATTATAGGAAACAAAATCATAGAAGGTGGCAAATCTGCTGTTATTAAAGTAGGAGCACCAACAAAGAACGAGCAGCAGACAATCAGAGAGAAGATAGAAGACGCTGTGGGTGCAACTAAGATAGCACTATCATCAAAGTATGGTATAATAACAGGAGGAGGTATGACGTATAAGAACATAAAAACATCGTCACCAATTTTAAACAAGGCACTAAAGAAACCAAGAGAGATACTAGAATCCAATGGTAAAGAATTCCTAAAGGAAGTATACGACCCAGCAGAATCTCTTATTGCATCACTTGAAACAGCAGTAAGTATAGCTTGTGGATTAGCAGAGATAGGAGGCATCTCAGTAGTTAAAAGAATTAAAGAATGATATGGAAGAAGAAACTGATATAGAAAATATAAACTATATAAATAGTACAGTATGGGCAACCCTGAAGAAATCTTCTATTCATGGTATAGGGGTATTTGCTATAAGAGACATTCCTAAAGGGACTAAGTTATCAGACAACAACGTCACAGAACCTATTAATTTAAAACACTTTACATTTAATAAAAAACAATTACGTCTAATAAGACCAGAAATACTTAATCTTATTTTAGACAGAACTATTTTCCCAAAAGGAATTGAAGAAGTTACTATTGTAAGCCCTAACAGTAATTATACGTTGACAGCTTTTTGTAATCACTCAAGCGAATCAAACTGTGACTCAATATATGCTATAAAGGACATAAAACAAGACGAAGAAATACTAACAGATTTTAATAGTTTTTATCCTTTAGATGAATTAACGCTTAATCACATGGGGTTTTTAATAAAGACATAATATGGCATCATTAGACGCAGAAAACGTAGCGAAAGAGGTATTGGATACTATTGGAAAAGGCAAGAAGGTTGTTCTAGGTGAAATTATACGCAGAAATGGTTACGCAGATAACACAGCAGACACTCCACAATTAGTAACTGAAACAAAATCATATCAAGGAGTTATTGCACCCTATGTAGAGAGACTAAAGAAAGAAAGGGATAGAGCATTTGAAGCAATGTCTATAAAAGACTTAGATGAAGTACAGTATGAGGACTTAGTGAGAGCAACGGACAGTCTTACAAAGAACATACAGCTACTAACAGGAGGAGAGACTGAAAGAATAAGAATGGTTATACTACCAAGCGAACTTATAAACAAAAATGATACTCCATGAAACTCAAAAGCTAGTAGCAATTGATACACACCGTTTTAGAGTAGTGAATTGCGGTAGACGATGGGGAAAGACCACTCTTGCTATTCTTGAAATGGTTGCTAAAGCAATATACAAAGACGATGCAAGGGTTGTATACATAGCACCTACATATCAACAAGCTAGAGACATAGCATGGAATGAATTAAAAAGAATATGTTTACCTATATCATCAGCAATTAACGAAGCACGTCTTGAGATTACAGTAAATACAAAGAACGGTGGCTCATCGCTTATCTGGCTAAGAGGTTGGGAAAGTGTGGAAACACTACGAGGACAGAAGTTTGATTTTGTTGTAATAGATGAGATAGCTAGTATGAGAAACTTTTGGTTAAACTGGCAAGAGGTATTGAGACCAACACTAACTGATAGAAAAGGTCATGCTTTGTTTATATCAACACCAAAAGGATTTAATCATTTCTATGATTTATATAATTTTACAGACGAGGACTACAAGTCCTTTAATTTTACAACGTATGATAACCCTCATCTACCAGTAGAGGAGATTGAGAAAGCAAAGAAAGAGCTACCAGAGGATAGATTTGCTCAAGAGTACATGGCAGATTTCAGAAAGAGTGAGGGCTTAGTATATAAAGAGTTTCAAAGAACATTTCATGTATTTAAAGATGCTCCTGCTAAAGAATGGATAAAGACATTCGGAGGACATGACTTCGGTACTAACAACCCTTGTGCCTCAATAACTATTAAGAAAGATAGAGACTCAAACTATTATGTATGGGACGAGTTCTATAAGTCAGGGCTAACAGACGCTCAACAAGCAGACTATGTAGCATCTCTTAAATGGGATGAGTGTTATCCTGACCCAGAAAGTGCATCTGGTATATTAGAGTTTAAAAAGCGTGGTATCAATGTCCGAGAGGTTATAAAAAACAAAGACTCAGTTCGAAACGGTATCAATGTAGTTAAAGAACTATTTAAGACAGGAAGACTACATATACACGAATCATGCAAAAATTTAATATATGAGCTAGAGACTTATGCATACCCTGAAAGAAGACCAGACCACAACGAGGAGGAGAACCCAATAAAAGAAAACGACCACGCTCTTGATGCTCTTAGGTACGCAATATCAATGCACAACACTCAAAGAGACTTGCCACCAGTCTACAAAAGACCGCACGAACAAAGAAAGAATCCTGCTAGATAGTTGCATTTATTATTTGTGGTATAATACATTTAAATGAAAAAAACTAAACCAACCGTTTTCAATCTAAAAATCACACTCGCAGGGAAAACCCTAACAGGAGAAGGGGACACCGCTCTCGAAGCTCTTAAGTCAATCAATCCACCTCTTAAGATATTTACTAAGGCAGACATTGAACTTACTCTTGGTAAAAAGAAGATGAAGCAAACATGGCAACCCAACAGAGTCAGACGGTTATTCTATCCACTATCACAGGGCATATTATCAAAGCAATTAGAATATTTAATGAAATGAAGCCCAACTATGCGATAATGGCTGAAAGAATCGTTGGCGATGTGAAAGTTGTTGAAGTAGACACAAGCAAAGCAACATATCAAGGGATAAGCTGGAGAACACTAGGTGATTTTGGAAAGAGAAAGCTAGAGAATATGCTTGTATTAGAACAAAGAGAGAAAGTAAAGATTTTATATGTTTAAACCATATGCCTTATACAGACAAACAAAAGAATAAAGAATATAAATGAAATTCACGCCATTAAACAACCGAATACTTGTAAAACCAGACGTTGTACCAAATGAGACAAAGAGTGGTATCCTGCTTGGTAATGTAAGCGAGAAGCCAGCAACAGGAACAGTAATAGTTGGAGGACAGCTTGTAAAGGAGGGTGACAGCATCCTTTTTTCTAAGTTTGGGTTTGATGAAACAGAGATAGACAAACAAATTTATTATGTGGTCGCAGAACATAACGTGTTAGGAATAAACTAATGGAAGACCAAGACAAAGACATTTTCAATTACATAGTGGCTCAAGAAGCTAACTATAAACAACCAATACCAATAAATGATGTATGGAATTGGTCAATGAAAGACCACATCAAGACCAGTGACCTATACTTGAACTCACAGTTACTAACAGGCAAGAGTGATTTTAAGCCTGTAAAGAACATTACACGCCCTATTCTTAATCTTCAGCATAGAACAGAAGACTTGGAACTAAAGGATGTCCAAATCTATGTGGATAGCCCTGAGTTATATCACCTCTCCTTTCTTGTTAAGAAGTACCACGATGACATCTTCGTTCAAGAAAATGACCTTGATACATACTTTGATGAACTCAATGTCTCTAGGATAGACTTCGGGGGTGGACTATCAAAGAAAATGAGCAAAGCTAGACCAGAGCTAGTACCTTTGCAGTCTATTGCATTTTGTGACCAGACAGACATTCTTTCAGGTCCTATTGGTATCAGACATTATTTCTCACCAGACCAGTTAATGGATATGAAGAAAGTGGGCTGGGGTGATGAAAAGAATGGAGCAACCATAAGCGTAGAGGACCTGATTACATTATCTCGCTCAGAGAAGAAGAACGACAACACCGATGGGCAAATAGCCAAGACTACAGGGCGGTACATTGAGATATTTGAAGTACATGGGAACCTGCCTAAAAGGTTTGCAGACCCCACAGATGACTCAGGAGAATACGAAACCCAAATCTTTATAGTTGGTTTCTATCAAAAGAAAGGAAGTATGGATAAGCAAGGAGTCACACTATTTACAAAGGCAGAAAATACAAGCCCATTCAAGTTTATTAAAAGAGACCCAGTGTATGGGCGAGCATTAGGCTTCGGAGGTGCAGAAGAACTGTTCGAGGCTCAAGTGTGGATAAACTATGACATGATTCGTATGCAAGCTATGTTAGACGCTGCTTCGATAACAATCCTTAAAGCTATTGGTCCAAATAGTCAAAAGGTAGCAGGGCAAAAGCTAACAGACCTTGAAAACCTTGAAATATTAGATTTAGGAGAGGGTGGAGACTTGGGGCAAGTTGATACATTCCCAAGAAATATGCAGTTGTTTGATAACTCAGTCCAGCAATGGGAAGCACACGCACAACAAATGGGTGCAGCTAATGACGCTATTATGGGAAACAGCCCAGCATCAGGAACACCATTCAAGCTACAAGAGCTTGTTACATCAGAAGCACACGGACTGCACGAATACCGAAGAGGACAGTTTGCTAAGCACATCGAAGAAATATACAAAGACTGGATTGTCCCACATATCCAGAAGAAAATAACAGAAGGGTATAAATTCCTATCAGAGCTATCACTTGAGGAGTTGCAATATGTAGGAGAAATGCTCGCAAATAACGAAGCAAACAAAAGACTGAAAGACATGGTACTAGCAGGAGAAGAAGTTACACCAGATATTCAGAAAACTATGATGGAACTTATCATGTTGGACTTCAAGAAGAAAGGGAGTAAACACTTTATAGAGATACTCAAAGGAGAATTTAAGAAAGCAACATTGTCAGTGAAGGTATCAGTGAAAGGTAAGACAAAAGACTTAGCAGGAAGAACAGATAAGCTAGTCAATATCTTTAGAGAAATTATCGTTAATCCAGCAGTGCTAACAATCCCAGCAATCGCTAAGATATTCAACGACATCCTAGAGTCATCAGGACTAGACCCAGCAGACTTCTCAGGGATTACCAAAGAGCAATTACAAGCAACACAGCCTCAGCCAACTGAGCAACCTGTAACACAAAATACCGATGGACAATCCAGCATTTAAACTAATAGCAGACAATAAAAACCTCTTTGACTTATTAAAGCTTGCGTTGCTTTCTAAGTTTGATATAATTACAACAACAGACACAAAAGATGACTTAATTCTCGGACAAATACTAAGGTCGAGTCTGACAGGTAAACAAAAAATAGAGGAGCTTTTTAAAGAAATAGAAGGCTACAAAACAAAAGCACCAGAAGATATAAAAATAAATCAAGCTAGATAAACAAGGTTATTCTACCTTTCAAAAGGGAAACTTAATAATTATTCTTTTAATAAAGAAAACAAATAACAGTTATGAATACTGAAGAAAACAATCAAAACGAAGAAGTAGAGACACCAGAAGTAGAACTAGAGCTTGAAGTAGAGGAAGAAGAAAAAATAACCATGTCTAAGTCAGAATGGGAAAAGTTTCAACAGACTCAAGGCTCACTCAAAAGGCAAGTCAAGGAACTGAGAAAATCCAGTGAACCTAACGAACCTAAAGAGACTTCATCAAACGAACTGAATGACACACAGCTCAATTATCTAGACGTGAAAGGTATATATGAGCCTGAAGACTTAAAAATTGTAGAGACCTTTGTTCAAAAGACAGGTAAAAATGTCCGAGAAGCTCTCAAAGATGATTATGTCACAGCTAAACTTTCCTCTAATAAAACAGCCAGAGAAGTTCAAGAAGCAATGCCAAGCGGAAGTAAGCGAGGAGGTAACCAATCAGGAGACCTAGCCTCAGCAGTTGCGAAGTACGAAGCAACAGGAGTGTTACCAACAGACTTTAAAACAAGGTCAGAGGTTATCAACGCTTTTGTAAGCAAAGGACATAACAATAAACCAAGCTGGCAGTAGCCTCAAGTTCGTTTAATTATTAAGAATTAAACAAACAACAGCTCTTTAACAATTTAGGTTCATGGATTGCTTTATGAAGCGGTATGGGATATAATTATCTTATGCCAAAAGGAATTTATCTTCACAAACCAGAAAACTATCCACCATCTCGCAAAGGCTCTAAGCTCTCAAAAGAGCATATAGAAGCCTTGAGAGTCGCAAACTTAGGGAATAAACATTCTCTAGGGAAAAAGGATTCAGAGGAAACTCGAAGACTTAAAAGCGTAAACTCAGCAAGACATTGGCTAGGTAAAAAAAGACCTTTAGTGTCTAACGAGACTAAGGACAAGATGAGTAAGTCTCTGAAAGGTCACAAGGTTTCTGAATACACACGACAACGAGTGAGCAGTCTTTCAAAAGGTAAGTTTGGGAGACAGCATCATTGTTGGGTAGAAGATAAAAAAAGACCGCTCCAGAAAGCAATCCGTGAAATCTTTAAGTATGTAGAATGGAGAAAGACCATATTCACAAGAGATAATTATACTTGCGTGTTATGTGGGACGACAGGATATGTAGAAGCAGACCATTGCCCGACTCGTTTTGTGGATATATTGAAACAGAATAAGATTGAAACTATAGACGAAGCAATAAAATGCGAACAACTATGGGATACAGGAAATGGAAGAACTTTATGCAAACCTTGCCATCTTAAGACTATTACTTGGGGACGAAAACCTAGATTGCAAAAGAAATAAAAAACAATATGGCTTAACCTCAGGGTCATATAAAATCTTCTCTGATTGACTTGGAAGTCCAGAAGTGGACGACAGGGCGGAAGCGAAAGCACCGTGAACGACTAAGCGAGAAGACACTGAAAGGTGAAGCGATAGTCTGCTCTACGATATAACAAAAGAAGTCGTAGAAATGGATAGAAATAATCCATTCCCCGAAAGGGAGTAACAACAAGGAATACAATAATCTATCAAGCACTTTGGGAAAACAAGCTCGCACAGCGACTTGACAGACCACAAAACTGGAAAGAGGTTAACGATGTAGTCTACTCAGACGCACAGACTTACAACTTTCCTTTAGTTTCACAAGCAAACGAACCAGCAGTTGCAACTCTTACAAACACCGCAGCAGGACGTTCAACACTTTCTAACGTTATTCCTTTCATTGACGTTACAGAGACAAACCAAACTCTATCAATCGTAACAGCTGAAATTGACTCAGTGTACCTAGACTACGCTGACCAAGCTCAATCTAACTACGCTAAGATGGCAGAAATGGGTAATCTTCTAGGAAAGAAAATCGGAGAGCGAGCAGAAGCTATCTCACTTGGTAACCACGCAGCTTGGACTAACATCGGAGACGTAGGAGCAGGAGCAGTAGGACTTTCAACAACAACACTTACAGTAACAGCATCAAACGTTGACGACATCGTTCGAGGAATTATTGAACAAGTGTATGTAGCTAACGGATTCAACCTTTACAAAGAAAAGGGTGGATTTATCACATGGAGACCAGCAGACTGGACTTTCATGACACAATTCATGCAAGCTAACGGATTCAATATGGCCGACTCATCTCTAAAGGATGGAGCATCTATTGGAGTTGATTATCTTGGATTGTACCACTACGTTTCAACAGCTCATACAGCACAGCACTTGTTTGCAGGTATACGAGGCGTACAAAAACTAGGTATTCTAAAGAGTACTTATGGTCGAACTTATGTAAATGAAATGCCAGCTTCTTCAACAGCAGGCTCACTTTCAGGTACACAAATCCACACACGTCTCGATTACGGACTACTTGTCCCAACTAACCTTCTTCCAACTATATTTGATGTAAATGTCGCATAATTTATTAACTAATCTATAAAATATATGGCAACATCAAAATTCGCAGCAAGTTTAGAACGACAAACAGCAAGACTATCGCCAGAGTTCGGGTCATTGCAAGTAGCTAAAGCTATTTACAACTTCGCAACAGACGGAGGAGCAGCCTCTCTTATTACTCCAAGAGTAACAACAGGGCTACCAAAAAACGCTATCATCGTAGGAGGAACAGTAAACTCTACAACAGCTTTTACTTCAGCAGGAGCAGCAACATTGTCAGTAGGAACCTCAGCAGGTTCTTCAGCTACATCTATACTCGGAGTTACAGCAAAAGGATCGCTTTCGCTTAACGCTGTTATAAATGCAGTACCAACGTTTGCAGGACCAGTAAAGCTGTCAGCAGCAGGTAACGTTACAGTTACTATCGGAACTACAACTGCAACAGCAGGAGTAGTAGAGATTACATTGTTTTACTTTGTAGCAAACGCTTAGTTTGTTCTCATCCTCAGCCCTTTAAAGAGGGTTGGGATATGAAAAGAAACACAACACAACCCAAAATAATCATCGCAGTACCTTGTTCTGATTCAATGTCTATGAAGGCTATGACGGCTCATGCTATTGGTTGTACTATTCTCGGAGCTAAAGACCTCGTCACAGACTTTCTCCTCCGTATATCTTGCGACATAGTCTCATCTCGCACATGGCTAGTAAACGAAGCAATCAAGAACGGAGGTACACATATCCTATTTGTAGATTCTGATATGCACTTCAACATGAGTACAGTTCACTCACTACTAGCACACAAAAAAGAAATTGTCGGCACTGAATACAATAAGAGAAAGTTTCCCCTAGAAGGAACATTTAAACCTATGACCGAAAGAAGTGAAACAGAGCTTTACGAGGCTAATTACGCAGGGATGGGCTGTATGTTGATAGACCTTTCTATCTTCGAGAAAGAGTGGGTAGATTCTGAAACAGGTAAAAAGCTACCGTGGTTTAACTTTGGGAGAGATTCACAAGGAAACTTGGCAATGGGTGAAGACGCATTTTTTTCTAACGCTGCAAGGGAGATGGGTATTAAAACCTACATTGACCCTACCATTAAGGTAAGACACCAAGGGGATTATTTTTTTTAGAAGTATAATAAATATATATGAAAGGAAAAAAAGGATTTCAAAAAGGACATGGGTGCTTCTGGTCAGAAGAAACAAAGCTGGCATTTTCAATGAAGACAAAAGGGAAAGTCTTATCAGAAGAACACAAGAAGAATATTGCAGAAGGCAACAAAGACAACAAGTCTGGTTTAATAAATGGTGAGAAAACAAGATTTGGAAACTACGGAAGAGTAGGACATAGCTGGACTGGCACAAAGAATGAGTACAGAAGTCTTCACAGGTGGGTGGAAAACATGTTAGGCAAACCTTGTGAGTGTTCACAGTGTGGTGTAGTGACTTATGGAAGACAAATACATTGGGCTAACAAAAGCAAAGAGTACAAAAAGGTTCTATCTGATTGGGTTAGACTTTGTGCAAAGTGCCATTATCAGTATGACTTTTATAAACTAACAACAAATTAACATGGCACTAGCATTTTCAGATAGTATAAACGGTTTAGGAATAGTACAGCAAGTACGAAGCTTTATGCGTGCAGACTCTAACCAGTGGACCACAGCAAAGATAGTGAACTCATGCAACAACTGGCTAGATACGCTCACGGGGTACGCTATAGGGGCGGATAGACGCTTCCAATGGGACAACACGAACCACACAGCACTCCCAGAGGGCACTACAACCTTAACTATTGACCAGACAGACTATTCTTTCCTTACAGACCAGCAAGGCAACAACATCATCACCCTTACAGGTATTTCAATATTAAGAAATGGTATTTATGTACCACTTATGCCAGTAGATAGAAACGACCCTAGTATTGATGCTTCAACCTTTGGGGTAAATACTGGTGTGGTAACTTACTACGATAAAATTGCAGATAACGTCATCAGACTGGACGCTAAACCAGAGGCAACAGTATCGTTAGGACTTAAATTCTTCTTTCAAAGAACCGCTCCTTCTTTTACAGCTTTGGACACAACCAGAACAACAGGATTCTCTCCTTTACTTGATAGAGGATTTGTTATTGCATCAGCGTATGAGGGGGCTATAACACTTGGGCTATCAAACATGCAAGCTCTTTCAGCAGAAATGCAAAAAGAAGAGAAGAAAATGATTCAATACTTCGAGGATAGAAACCAAGACGAAGAAAGAATATTGCGACCAATAGGGATAAGCTTTAGATAATATGTCAATCACAAACACCACAAAACCAAATTCTAGTATCGCTAACGCAACCAGAGTAGTTTCTTTTGAGACTTTTAATTCTAATACTACAACCTTTGATTCTGAAACTCGTACTTTTGACCAAATGGGAACAACAATGACGAATACAAGTCGGACATCGTCTACTATCACTAACACTATTAAACCAACATAATATGGCAGCAATTACACCATCAGTAGGTTCAGACGGAATCACAACAGCAAACTTCATGACGAAGAATAATACTAATCTTGCTAACTTAAACAGCGACAAGATAGAAACTTCTTTTATAGATACAGACACAACACTCGCAGCCAATTCAGACGTTAAAATACCTTCACAGAAAGCAGTCAAGGCTTATGTAGATGCAGGAGGTAACGTAAACGCAAGTGAAACAGAAAGAGGTATCAACCAAGAAGCCACAGACGCTCAAATGGTATCTGGTGCATCCACAGGTAGTACTGGAGCTAAACTCTTTGTAACACCTGCGAAGTTGGCGACGAGGATTGCAGTTGTAGCACCAGTAACAGATGTTCAAATATTTACTAATAGTGGAACTTACACGAAACCTACAAATGGTACAGCTAAAAAAATTCTAGTTCAAATGTGGGCGGCAGGAGGTTCAGGAGCATCTATTAATACCACAGGTGGTGGTGGTGGTGGTGGTGGTTACAACGAAGTTTGGCTAGAACCATCAACTGTTGGAACAACTGAGACAGTAACTCTAGGTGCGGGCGGAGTAGGTGTAACTGGTGGAGTTTCAGGAAATGTTGGAGGAAATAGTACATTTGGTTCTCTTCTTACAGTCTATGGTGGTGCTGGTGGTTCAGCCTCCACTGGAGGTGGAGGTGGAGGAACAAGTAGTGTTGGTATTGCTGGTGCAGGTGGGGGGTTTGATGGTGGAGCAGTAGGTAGTGGCTCTGTTGGTGGAAGTTCAGGATTTGGAGGTGGAGGTGGAGGGAATCTAAACTTTATAGGTGGTTCCGCTACTTTTGGCGGAGGAGGCGGAGGAGGTGCTACTGGTGGCAATGGCTCTGGTGGTGGAAAATCATATTATGGCGGTGGCGGTGGTGGTGCTAATGGTGCAGGCACTCAAACTGGTGGTACTTCTGTTTTAGGGGGAGCTGGTGGAAATGGAAACGATACATCCCCTACTGCTGGCGTACAGCCTGGAGGTGGAGGTGGAGGAACAGTCAACGCAGCTACTTCAGGAGCAGGAGCAAAAGGTAAAATGGTAGTAACAACATTCTTTTAATATGAAACAAGTAGAAATAAAACTAAATAACTTCTCAGGTGGAGTCAGTGATGACCCTAGACAGAAAACTGATACAGGTTTTATTATTTCAAAGCATTTTGATATATTTTCTAACCCTAATCGTTTAACTCCTTATCGTTCACTTGAAGCAGATACACATGACGGGGTTACAGCAACAGGAATGAAACAATATTTTGTAAGAGACTTTTTATACGCAAGTGCTTCAGCCAAACTCTTTGGACTAGGACAGACCGCAGGAGGGCTTACCAAGATAGTACAAAAGGCAGACGCTACAATGGGAAACTGGACACTTCCAGCCTCATCAGAGGGCAATGGAGCAGTAAAAAACGGGTGTTTTGTAGAGTACAAGGACTCTTTGTTCGGCTTTCAGGGTACAAACCAGATTTGGAAGTATAGTCTCCTCTCAGGAACTCCTACCATCTCAAACAGTGCCTCATCAACAGGGGCAAATACAATCACATCAGTTGCTCAAGGTCTGATATTCAATGACTACCTATATTTGCCATATAACAACAGAATTTGGAGGGCAACAGACGCAACAACCTTTTCAGATGGATATTTAGTACTTCCAACAAACTTTAAAATAACTTCACTTACTCAGTTCGGTAAGTACATTGCAATCGCAGTAGCACCTATTTCAACATTCAATGGTGTATCAAAAGTATTACTATGGGACGGAACATCAACAGAAATTCAAGAGAGTATCGACTGGGGTGAGGGTGAACTTCGGGTACTTGAAACAATCGAAGGCATGCTTGTAGGTGTGACCGATAGATATTTAAATAATGCAGTAGGAGCAGGGCGAGGTTCAATGATTATACAAGTATATTCAGGAGGTATCCCACAGGTTATAAAGGAAGTATTCACAAAGAAGCTCACAGCCAAGACTATGCCACTATCAAAGGCAGTTAAAAACAACAGACTCTTTTTCGCAGCAAAGATAATGACTAACGATGCAGGGACAGAATATGACGAAGGTATCTGGTCTTTTGGAAGAAAGAACGTCAACTACCCTTTTGCTCTAACTCTTGATGTGATAGACGAAAGCATAAACACTTCTGGTATTCAAGCTTTTGGTACAGCAGGTAACTTCTTCTTTATAGCTCACAGTGCAGATGGTTCAATCGACAAGACAGATGACACCGCAGCGTACACATACTCAAGCATTCTAGAGTCTCAGATAATCGACTTTGGAGATGTAGACTCTGATAAGCGAATCGAAATACTCAAAGTATCTTTCAGAAAACTTGTATCAGGAGAAACAGTGACTTTGAAATACAAAGTAGATGACGCAACAAGTTGGACCACAATAGGTTCAGTATCAACAGTAGGTGAAATATCGAGGTCATTCACAGGTATTGAAGCAACAGACGTTAACTTTGCTTCAGGTAGAGAGTATAAGTTTCAAGTAGTAAGCACTGGAGGAGCAGAAATCACTAGCCTCACATTAAGGGCTACAATTTTAAGTAATATATAATATGAACCCAGAACTACAAAAAGTAATACAAGATATTAAAGACCTCAACGATGAGATTTACAAAAACAACTTCTCAGCTTCACAGGACTTTACAAAGAAGTCACGATTTATTAACCGCTTACGAGTCCCTGTCTACTCAGCAGACCCCACAACAGGTGAAGTAGGAGAGCTGATTTGTGTAGCAGGCAAGTTAAAAATTTGTTCGTCAGCAAATACTTTTACTATTGTTGGGACACAATCTTAAAAATGATATAATTATAATAATAAAATGCCAGTTACAAAACAAGGTAAAAAAACAAAAGCAGGAATAGTAAACTTTAATCCAAACACTGGATCTAAGCTTTCACAAGGGCAATCTGTCACTGTGAAAACAGGTGGCAACACTGGATCTAAGCTTTCACAAGGGCAATCTGTCACTGTGAAAACAGGTGGCAACACTGGATCTAAGCTTTCACAAGGGAAATCTGTCACTGTGAAAACAGGTGGCAACACTTACGGGTCTAATGTTTCAAGAAGGTATGACTCTAAAAATGTATCAAGGGGTGCCCAAAGCATAACAAGTGCAAATCTAGCATCATCAAATCCGATACAACTACCAACAAAAAAGGTAGGAGAAAACCAGATGGGTACTCTTATTGGTAACAATCAAGGGCTTGCTAACCCTTCAATGGGGCTTATAACGAATCCAACAGGAGGTCTTGAGTTTACACCGCCACAAGTAGAGAAAGGTGCTACAACAAACCCTGCTACAAGTAATTTTCAGTCATACCTCAATTCAATACAAGGGCTACAAAACAACAAACCACGTGCCACTGATACATTCAACAGACTAGAAAGACAATCAGGCTTAAAACAAGCAGAAAGTGAAGTACAAAACTACACAGCACAACTAAACACCATTACAAGTACTGCTCAAGCTCAGGCTTTATCTTTAGAAGGACAAGGCAGAGGGCAAACAGGCTCTTTTGTAGGCGGAGAACAGGCTCGTATTTCAAGAGAGGCAGCCATTCAAGCCTTACCTATCCAAGCTCAACTAGCAAACGCACAGGACAACAAAGAACTTGCACAAACACACTTGGACACAATGTTCAAACTACAAATGCAAGACGCTCAGTCACAATATGATTACCAGACTAAAGTACTGGGAGCAGTGTATGAATTTGCGACAACTCAAGAAAAAGC
>Ga0163155_10002711_pt1 | contig 19545 bp, 30 predicted proteins | sample OliLakLV19SP4G1_FD_148611 | JGI IMG/M metagenome (GOLD analysis project Ga0163155, IMG submission 148611) | Freshwater microbial mat bacterial communities from Lake Vanda, McMurdo Dry Valleys, Antarctica - Oligotrophic Lake LV.19.SP4.G1 | ecosystem: Environmental > Aquatic > Freshwater > Lake >... | reverse complement strand
CGCATCTGCCGTGTTCTGCTGGCTGTTGCCGATCACGCTGTCGAGATACGGGTTTGCATTTAAATAATCGCCGCGCGCGTTGGCGCTCATCACGCCGTATCCAGTCCCAAGCCCGCCAGCCGCAGTCTGTGCCGCATTGCCGTACATGGTAGCTGCTTGGTTAGGCCCGCGCCCAAGCTCGCCCAGCCCTGCGACAGCCGCCTGCGTATTGCCCGAGTAGGTCGGGCGGAACATCGCTGAATCGCCGCCGTACTGTCCCGCACGGTTCAGGATGCTTTTCAAACCGTCTTGAGCCGGTGCCCAGGGATCGGTCTTCTGATCGGTCTTTGTCGTTTGCTTGCTGGAGCCCATCGCCTCAGAGATCCTTCTCGAGCAAAACGTGTGTCAATTTGTAATCGGGCAACTTCTTCGCCCAGCCCTTGCGCGCCACGATGTCGAGCCGGGAGCACCCGTTCGCCCGCGCCCATGCTTCAAGCTGATCGACCAGATACAGCCACCGGCCGCTGTCCTCACCGGTCAGGAACCGCACGCCGCAAATCCACAAGTCGGACAACTCGCGATAGATCTCAGTTCCGAAAACCGCCTTCGGCCCCTGCGCTACGTCATCCCAGATGATCCAGAGCTGCCATTGACCCGTTGCAAACTGATCCATCATCGCGGGAACGGACATGCGGCCCCTGGAGCGCTCTGCCACGTCCTCCAGCTTGCTTAGGATCATAGGCAGCACGCGCCCGACATGCTCTTTCGGGATCATCACGAGCTGCACTGAATCCTGCGGCGTGTTCTCAACCTCGTCGAAGCTGCCTTCGATGCTCATCCACCCACCACCGCGTAAAGGAATGTTCTGTCGGTATCGGCCGTACTGTCGTGCGTAATCACGAACGACCCAGCCACTACGCTAGATATCCGCCATTGCGCCGTGCGCGCCGTCTCTGTTGTCGGAACGAGGATTGGGACTGAACTCGTTGTGATGTTCGACCGCGTGACCGTCGTTGTGGTCTGGCTCGCTCGAAGCGTCACCGAACTGGTGTTGTTACCCTTGCCGCGGATTAGCTCGTTGATTGCGAAATCCCGGTCACGTTCTTGCGCACCGGAGGGCGGGAGTTCTCTCACCGCTTCCCAAGCCGTTTCGCGATGGTTTCAATGCCTTTCAGCGTGGTCCAGGTTGCCCCGGCTGGAATCGTGATGCGCGCCCGTGCAAGGAATCCGCTGGAATGCGCCGGAATTTCCCCGGTGTCCTCCATGGCCTCCGATGCTCCAAACGTCACCGCATCACCGTCACGCTCGCGCGCCGCAATCGCCACTGTCGCCGCTGTGGAATCAACCGCAGGACGTGTTGCCCGGATATACGCACGCCCCGGTGACTGACCGTCCGATGTCGTTATCCGTGCTTCGAGGTTTGCGCCCTGCAGGAACGCCAGCCGGTTGTCGGTCCCAAAGATGCCGATCACCGATGCGCCCGCCTTCCAAAACGGACTGTCGAGCGAATAGGGCAGCGTGTCGATGGTGCCGTAATCGTTCATCGTGTCGAGCGTCACGTCTGATGTCGTCCATGACGCCAGGGCCTCGACGCTGATATTCGCGAACGTCGCCTCGTCAAGCACGCGATCGTAAATCAGGAGCCGGTCAGGCGTGGTGCCCGAGTTATCGCGTGAGATGTAAGCCCAAAGGATGATCGGGTTGATCGGGTCTGCGGCCCCCAGGATTTCGCCCTCGGTGCCGGCCCGGTAATCGCCCATAAAATACGTGCGCCACTTGTTGACGCCTATCTGCTGCTGACCACCGCTGTTCAGGTCCATGCGATAGAACCCGTCAGAAGCCAGATAAAACGCTTGATCGCCGAGCTTTACGAGGCTGTTGGGAGCAACCAGCCCTTTCCCGCCCTGTACCTCGTCAAACTGGAAAACGGCTTCAGAACCCGGCACAAACGTCATGCGCGTGACGCGGGATTTCTGGAAGATGTAGCCCGTTGCTCCACCGAGCAGGCCCGTGATCGGGCCCCCGGTCGGCTGGTCCTGGTAATCACTCGATGCTGTGCCCGGCGTCCAGACTTCAGCGTCGTTCAAGCCTGACCAGTGAACGCGGGTCTCATATCCGTTGATTGCCCCCAGGACCACGAAATCACGAACGATCGCCACATAGCGCGCTGATGGGGGACTACCCGGTAAATCATCAAACGCCTCAGACGTGCCGAGTTCATAATACTGAACAACATCGAGGTAATTCGTGGCGATCACGTATTGCCCGAACAGTTCAAACCGCCAGCGCTCGCCGGCCGGGGTTGCATAGAACCCTTCTGACGTAATCGTTGCTGCGGCCTCGTCCGTAATGTTGCTGGCGTCTTCAGCCGTGATGATCTCTCCCGGCTTGCTCACATCTGACCATGTGGCGGCGGTCAGACGGTAAAGCTTGGTGGCATCGCCAGCAAACGGGAACGTCGAACCATCGTCGCCGAGCACCACCGCCGCGCCGAGGCAGTCGTCCTGCAGGGCGTTCGTCACTGCAACGGGGCCAGCCAGAGATTTGAACCCGATCGGGCTCGGGAGAACGTTGCGCGCCTCACTCACCGCCGGCGTGTTGATGCCTGCCGCGTCTGGTCTCCAGGCTCCAAACGGAATCACGGCATTCCCTGCCGAGTTCTGATCTTCAGAGGTCCACCACCAAAGCGGCGACCGTGCGCGCTGGTGTTGATGCCTGCGATATGCGCCCGATAGCGCGTGAAATGCTGCACAGCCAGATCAGCGTCCTGCATGAACGAGAACGCTTCAAACAGCGTGCCCGACAGATACAGCAGGGGGTAGGCCGTCAGCAGTTCGTTGGTCGTGTTCTCGGGGCCGAGCGCGTCGAACCGCTTGTAGTAGAGCAGCGAGATTGAACCCGTATACGTCGGCGTGACTTTAATTGCCGTGCCTTCAATTGTGTAAAACGCCGGGTCTCCCGTCGCGAGGTCGGCGTCCTTTGCCGCCCATTGCCGAGGGCTCATGAACTCAAGCCCCACGATATCATTAGCCCGGCTTACGGTGCGTATCGACACGACATCAGTCGGCAGCGTGCCAACGCCATCCGTCACCGTGACCGTGCCCGTGGTTTCTTGCTCGGGCGAGGTCAGCGGATCACAGAACAGCGGATCGGTCGGCCCCTCGCCAGATCCCGCATAGAGCCGTTGCTCCATGAACGCGACAAACGTCGGGATCTGGTTGGAGAATGTCGTGTCTTGGCGAACGGCCCAGGTTTTCACTGCCTGGGCCAACCCGTCATAGTCCGTAAACAGTGCCATTAGGCGGCAACGCCCTTGATCACTGCGAAGTTGAACACGGGCTGCTCTGTCGTGGTGCCAGAGAACGTTGCGAACGTGATCTGGAACGACCCGGCAGCGACCGCAGACACGGACACGATGTATTTATCGGTGCCGCTCTTTTGCGAAACCACCACCACGTCAGTCGCAGCCACGGCCGAGTTTGTCACCGTGAATGACGCCGCCGTGGTCGAGCCCGCCGCTGAGACAAGCGTAATTGCACCTGTGGGTGCGTTCACCGTCACGCCCGTCGTGCGGTTCGTTGCTTGTGTGACCGCACCGCCTGCACCCGTAGCATAGCCGATGCCGGCCGTGCCCCGGCTTAGAATGCCGCGCGCGGACAGGACATTACCCGTCCCGGTCGGGTTCAGGTCGATGGTGCCCGAGCCCTTGGCATTGATGGTCAGGTTTTCGTTAGTGCCCGACGAGATAGCGGCAAGGTTGACGCCCGCCGCTGCTGCGGCGCCGATCACCGTCAATCCCGTCGCAACCGAAGCCGTGGCCGCATTGACGGACAGAACCGGGTTCGTCGCACCGTTGGCACCAACCGCCAAAGCAGCAGCACCCGCGCTCGTCCCCGTGATCGCACCCGTAACGCCGGTTGCGCGAGCAAGAGCAATCGCACCCGTTGCGGTTCCGTTGATCGTGACCGTGCCAGAGCCCTTGGCGTCGATGACGAGGTTTTCGTTCGTACCGCTGGAGATAACGGAGATGTCTGCACCAGCCGCTGCGGCGCGGCCGGTAAGCTTGATGCCAGTCGCAGCCGACGACACCGAACAATCGACGGAAATAACGGGGTTCGTCGCCCCGTTACGACCAAGGGCCAATGACGGATTCGCTGTGCCCGTGAGAGCTGCCAATGATGCCATGATGATTGATCCTTAATTGAGATAGATGGGAGAGCTGGCCGCGTCGAAGATCTGTTCGCCGGCCTGATCGAAGATTTCCTCAAGCGCCGTTTGTTCGGCGTTCAGTTGCTCGACGGTTTCGTCGGCGTAGCCCTGCGCATTGACGTAAGTCACAGTGGCCGTGGTCAGGCACGCCGCGGTCAACGCTGTGTTATTGGCAACGATCAGGGGATGTGAGAACACAACCGCAATCGGACCAGATGCCGCCGACGCAGAGTACCGCCAGAGCACAGTCGAACCGCTCTTGAGCACTACTTCTGTGACGGTCGCGCTTGTGTTGTGGACCTGTACTGACGTGACATAGATCGCCTTTCCCGCACCAGGAGCCGCTTTCAGCGTCACATCTGACGTGTTGGTGATGCCGCCCGCTGCCGCCGCATAGGACCACGGGGCGAATATGGTCGGCTGACCGGCAGGGAGACCAGCACCAGCGCTGCCCCCACCGATCAAATCACCCGTCGCGCCGCCGCGGACTGGCACCCACCGGTTGTCCGCATCGAGAACGTGAAGGTTCGCGACAGTCATATCACCACCTCCGCGCACTTGAGATATCGCCACTCGGGGTCATTCAATTTCTTGATGACCGCCTTGCGATGATCAGGGTTCCACACGTCAATGCCGTACTGCGTCAGCCACTTGTACTGAATGCCGATGGGGATCGTGGCTTCGAGCCGCCAATCACCTTGCTTGCGCCACGTATCGCGCCCGAGGTTCTGGCGCTGTTTATTCGCCTCGATCCACGGCTCTACGTCTTGATGTGTGTGGACCACGAAGCCGGTATCCGTGGCTTCGAAGTATTCAGAGATCCCCGTCAGAGGATCGAAATCCAGTAATCGTTTCATCGTCCACCGCCTCTTGTTGTCTGGGCGGGCGTCCACGGCGTTTTTTCGGCTGCTCAACTGTCGGCGTCAGCGTGGCGATATAGTCATCAACCGCTTCTTCGCCGGTCTCACGCGCCGCTGCCCGAACTTCGGGAGGCAGAGCATCGAACAACCTCATGCGCTTGGCCGAGAGGGCTTGTTGCTCGGCTAGGTGCCGGGCCTTCATGTCCTCTTCGGCTTTGCGAATGTGCTCCCTGACATCCTCGGGCTCGACTAATTCGACTTTCTTGCGGGATAGCCCGACGAAAGCCACGTCAGCCGGTAGCTCGACGACATCACCTTGCTTGTGGACGCCCCCGAGGCCGTCGTGGAACTCAGCACAAAGAATCCTGACGACCTTGGGTGCCATGTTGATTACGAGAGGTCAGCGACGACGCCGTTTGCGGCCTCGTCCTTGCAGCAGAGGGTGAGTTCGCACTTGAGCAAACGCTTCTCAGCGTGGCCCGTCCGTGCAAGCTCGATGGTGGACATGGCCTGCAAGAACTTCAACTCCCAAGTTGAAGGCGTGAGGACAAGAGCCTCCAGGCCAGCATAGAGACCGTTGGTTGCTGAGCGTGCCGAACCCGTATGCTCGACAACGCCTGCGCCCATAAAGCGGTTCGGGACCAACTTGTGAGTTCCAAAATCGCTCTTATACACGTCGGCCGCGCCGTAAATCATGACCTTGTTCTGGCCGTTCACGTCGTTTTGCAGCGAGGCGATGCCGGCGAACGTGGAAGCCGTCTGCTTTTTCGTGCCGGTCATCATCACCGTGTCAGGCTCGCCGCCGCTGTTCCAAGCGTCCTTGATCACGCTCTTGAGAAGCGTTTCCGTGAACGCGCGCGGCGTTCCATCGGTCGAAGCATGGGTCAGGCCCGTACCGGACTGAAACCCTCCAGACGCGCCGCTAGCGCCACGGGAGACGTTCGACGTGATCCATGACGGTGCACCCGCCAACTGACCCGCCGTGGTGCTGTTACCCACCAGCGACGAGAAGTTCCCGGTGATGCGCATTTCGATGTCGCGCTTTAATTCCTTGCCCGACTTAGCGACCTGATACTTCAGTTCGCTCGAGCGGCCGGCTGCGTCGACGGCTTGCGACGTATCGGAAACCACGACAACCTTGTCGAACAGCTGCACGAAGTTCTTAAGGCGCGACGGCTGAACCATCGTGTTGCCCGCGGCGATGTCGTCGCCTTCGATCGTCGCATTTGCCGGATCGGGAGCGGCGAGGGTATCTTTCATCCACTCAGGACTACGGTTCTTCGCGGTGCCCTTGCGAGCCATTGAGTAAAACGGAACTTCCATCGGGGATATGTTGGTGATGACGTCGGACAGATCCTCACGGATGCCGACCATTGCGAACGTCTGAACGGTGCCGGTGTAAATGGTCATTGTCGTGTGTCCTTAGATTAGCCCTTCAAGCGCTGCTGCCGCATCTTCAAGCGAGCCGCTTTGCGTGAGACGACCGCGGGCTTCTGTTGCCTGGCGTCGCGTGGGCGATTGCTGATCACGGGCGGACCCGCGGATGAGTTTGGGCTTGGCACGTACCACTTTCACGGCCTCGGCCTGCTTGGCCTGGCCCTTGCGATAAGCGAGCGCGTCTTTCGCCAGTGCATAGATGCGATGGTCTAGAGTTAGCTCCGACGACAGGAACGCATCGTCAATGCCGTAGTGCTTCGCCAGTTCTCCGCGGACCTCGCTCTGTGCCGCCTTATCGGACAGCACCTCCGGCCAGATCGATTTGAGCTTTGCCTGTTCACGCTGCCAACGGGCGGCGCGGACGGCCTCTTGCTCATGACGCTGCTGGTGTTCTAACTCGCTCAAATGCGTTTCGACAGCCTGCTGCTGATGAAGCGCCTGTTGGTATTGCTGGACGCCCTGGTAATAGGCTTCAGGGTTGTAATGGGGGGAGTTCGGGTTCACAAGCTCCGTGCTCGGAACCTGCGGCTGGTTCATCGCGGCGAAGCGCTTCAGCCCTGTGATGTATTGCTCGCGCGCCCGTGTGGTTTCGACGATCGCCTGCTCGATTTCCTGCGGGAGAAGCGGCTGGGCCTTGAACTTCTCAATCTCGCCCTGGAGATCCTTGGACTTGCGGTAGCCTTCCCAGACCTCGGAAACCTTGAACCGGCTGGGCTCTTTCCCATCCTCCTCGACGATCTCGAGGTAATCGTCCTCCTCCTCGGCCGCAGCTTCGGTCTTTGGCGCTGCGTTGTCGCCCGGTGGCGTGTTGCGGAGCGCATCGGCCTGCTTCAGTACATCATCCGCAGGCTTGGCAGCAAATCGGCCGGCGTCGTCCCGGTTGGCGCTGAACACCTCGATGGCGCTGTCGGGGATCGCGAGAGCTGCGCTGTCTACCGTGCCGTCCTGCTGAAGATTCTCAGTCATGGGTTGTCCTGTTTACTGTTCTATCTGCACGTTGGCCCGCTGCGGCTGCGTGCTTCATTTCGTTACGCAAGCTCTGGAGGGCGAGAACCGATGTTTGCGCCGCGCGAAGCTGGGCGTCTGTCAGCTCAGGGTTGAGCAAGTTCGCCTGATGCCGCTTTTCTGCAGCGTCGAGAAATGCTGCGATGTGCGGATCGGCAATGAATGCACCGAGCGCTAGGCCCCGTTCGATTTCAGCCTGATGCCGTTCAGATTTAGGTCGTCGCATCAGCGGGGCGGAATCCCTGGCATGGCCTGCTGTGGCATTCCCTGCGCCCCTTGCAGCATTGTCTTTGCCGCCATCATCTCAGCCGACTGCTGATCCATTCCAGCCGCCATGAACTGCTTGACGAGGGCGATTAGGCCACCTCCACCGCCGCCCGGTCCTGGCATCGGTGCTGCCCCAGCCATGGGGTTGCCGCCTAAAAGGCCCGGTGCTTGCTCGTTCATCCGATATCTCCGCCCATTCTCACGCCATCACCGCCGACTGTGGTCTTTGCTTTCGCAGCTGCTTGCTTTTCAGCCATCTGCGATTTGTGCTCATGCTCACGTTCGGCGAGGTTCATCTCGAACGACTGCCGCTCACGGGCAAGTTCCATCTCGAAATCCTGCCTACGGATCGCTATCTGCGCTTCCATTTCCTGTTTGCGCACTTCCAATGCCGCACGCTGTTCTTCTGCCTGCTGCTTGAGTTGTGCATCCAATTGCGCGGACTCGCGTTTCATCTGCAGTTCCGCGGAAACCCGCTGAGTTTCAAACTGGAAGCGCTGTTGATCGGACTGGGCCTGAAGTTGCAGCTTCGCCTGTTCCAGTTCCGCCTTGGCTTTCATCTCGACCGCTTTGGGATCTTCCTGCGGTGGCGGGGCCAGTTTCTCAGGCGGGAGCTGCGAAACGTCTTGGAAAAACCTGGAACTGTCGCGAAATCCCATGGTTTCAACCATGCGGGACAGCGTGTGCGCGTACTCTTTAATCCCGCATAACGGGTTGCTCATGCCTGCCTGAAGTATGACTTGCTCTTGCTTCTGAGCAATCATCGCCAAGTTCGCGAGCATGGTCTGCCGGTTTGCCGCCGACATGGCGACGTGCACTTTGACCGACATCGAGTCCGACCAGCGCCGCGGGTCCATCTGAACCGGCTTGCCCTTGATCCGTACCCACTTGGGTTGATCCTGATGGGCGCAGAGCAGATGCAACACACGCTGAAGGACTTCCTCGACGCCCTTTGCCAGCCAGCGGGCTACAAGCTCAATCCGGTCGTTCGCCGCGGCCTGCAGCATGTCGATGCCGCTTGCCGTCTTAGTGATCGCCTCGGGGTTCAGCCCTTGCGCGTGCCGCGTGACGCCTGATGCCTGCTCTGACTTCTGATCCCAGTATTCAAGCGTCTGATAGCCCGATGCCGTGAGGTCTGGCGTGACGATGGGCATAAGCTTGGTGCGGGGATCGCCCGTAACACCGATGGTCCCGCCGACCTCTGCATCGATCAGGCTGTCAACGTCCTCGGGGTCCATTCCGGTCTTGTCATAGGCCACACGAGGCAACAGCGACTGGTCGAGGGCGTCCAGCGTGCGCCGCGTGACCACCGTGCGGATCTTCTGGATATCCGTGATCGTGTCGGCTATCGACCGGCCAACGAGCTTATGTGCAACACGGATAGGCGACCAGACCACGAATTCTGAGGTATCAACGCGCTCGTTCTCAAGGATCGTGCTGTTGACCCGCTTAATCTGGCGAAGCTCGACAATGCCGTCGTTATCGTAATCGACCCGAACGTATTCGGTGAACAGGCGGACTTTCTTGCGCTTGTCGTGGTTCGAGCTTTCGCGATTGTTGCTGACGCTTTCCTGCTGGAACCGGGCCAGGGTGCGCGGGTCGCTCTCGGCCTCAACCGTGCGGGCCGTCTCACCCACATACTCCGGGTCGAGGTCGCGGGCTTTGTCGGGAAACTCCCTAATCAGGTCGGTGACGAACACCTCCTGCTCACGGGCATGGTACATCGCGCTTTTGATGTCGCGGGCCCGCCGGCTGATGCGGAACTCCTCGGGCGGTACATTCTCGATACAAGCGCGGCCAACGAGCGGCGTCTTTTGAACCTTCAGCGAGAACGTGCCGGGCTGGTCTGCGTCCTCATCGGCTTCAAGGATTTCGTATTCGGGATCTTGTAGATAGACCTGCAACTGATCGGGAGACACGCCGTTCATCTCTTGCGGCGAGGCGGCTTGCGGATCTTCCCAACGTACTGAGGCAACGCCGATCTTCTGAAGCAGCCCGTCGAATGCGAAATCGTGCAGGATAGCCGCGCCGTCGTTTTCATTCCAGAACACGTGCGCGATGCAGTCCGATATGGTCTGGGTGTTTTCCTCGTCCTGCGGCGAGCGGGTTTCGACCGACACTAGATCATCCGACGCCATGAACACCCGCATGAGGTCGGGCATCATCCAGTTGATCGTGTCTTCAATGTCGTGGGTGCGTACCTTGGAGCGGCCCTCGACCTCATCGCCGTAGGGCTTGGCGAAGAACCGGTCGAGGGCTTCAGCCTGTTCCTTGGCGAGTTCGGAGGTGTAGTAGCTCGAGCTATCGACTTCCTCGGCCCGCAGGATGGCAACCAGAGTTAGTTCATCCATAGGCGCACCGCGGGCTTTGCTCGCCTTGCGATCGTCCTCAAAGCCGGTGATGCTGTCTAAAGGGCTCAAGCTCTCGTTCCAAGGTTCGGGCGCCGGCGAATGTTCGAGCGCTCTATTTTCTGTCGGTAGTTCACGGCAAACTCGCCGAAGGCGTCAGCGCCATGAGATGACCAGTCGTGGTAGGGATGCTGCTGGAACGCCTTGCGCTTGTCGTCCCACTGCTTGCGGTAGTGGCGGAGCGCTTCCAATCCAGTCTTGCACTTCACCGCGTCGAACACGCACCGGGGCAACATCATGCGGGCTGCGTTGATACGGTCGGTCGGGTCAGCCTTAACACCCACATGGATCGGGCGAATGCCGACGCCTTCCAGCGTATCCTTGCGGGCTTTCCCGCTCGTCAGTTCGCGTATCGCGACATCGTGCGGCAGGTAGTGAGTGCCGTAAACGTAGGGCTTTGATAGCAGCGCTCTGGCGGTATCTGTCAGCGAGAGGTTCGATGCCTCGTAATAGTCAATCACCCGGATTTCGCGGCCTATAGCCTGGAAGAACCACACCGCCGTTGCGTCGTCTATTCCGAGATCCCATGCCGTATCTACTGACACCGCCCGCTCGTGTGGCACCGCAGTGATGCGCTTGTCTTTGTCGAGCTGCTGAATGTCAGCGCCGTAGTAAGAGCCGATAATCGCAGCATCAAAGCTGCACTCGAACTCTTGTTCATACTGGTCGTCCGTCAACTCCAGACGGGCGGCAGCGAGTTCGTCAGCGGCGATCAATCCGGTTTCGCTTGCGCGTAACATCGTGCGCGACCAGTCCACCGAAGACCCTGCCTTTTCCCAGATGTCCCAAAATGAGTTGCGGCCCTTCGGCGTACCGATAAACAGTGCGGATCCGCGGCGGTCAGCCAGAGCGGGCCGGATAACCAGAGGCCAAACAGTCGGGTTCATGTCGGCATATTCATCGAGCACGACATCATCGAAATACATGCCGCGCAGGCTGTCCGCGTTGTCGGCGCCGAATAGCTGCACACGCGATCCATTCAGCAGCGTGACGCGGAGTTCGGTTTCGTGCGGCGGCTCTGCTGCGACGGGGCGTGAGATTGATTTTATGTAATCCCAGGCGGCTCGCTTTGCCTGCCCATATGTCGGGGCGATGTATGCGGTGCGCGCTTCAGGTAGTTCGCAGGTCAACGCCTTAAGCAACGAGCGCTGCACAGCACCAACCGTCTTTCCGGCTCTGCGATGGCAAACGCCGACGCTAAATCTCGTCTTCGGAATCACCATAGGCCGCAACTGCGGACGGATGGCGAGCACCAATTCCGGCCTCGACAATGCGGACGATGACCTCATTACGGATCGGGCCGCCATCTTCTCCCGTGATTGCTTGAGGCGCCTTACCGTAGGCGCGGTCTAGGATTTCCTTGCAGGCCGAAACCTGTGCGGATTCGCTCTCTGCTTTCTCTGCGAGTATCGCTAAACGACGGATTGCCATCTCTGCGTGGCGCAGGGCGTATACGCGTGCGGCATCGGCGGCGCCGTACTGCTTTGGCTTGGTCGTCGCACCCTTGGGACGGCCTCGGCCTCGTGAATTTTTTTCCTCTACTACGTCAAGCACTTGCAAATTTCCTGTATTTTCCCTGAATTTTTAATTCCGCTTAAGCAGCCATGTGAACCCGGCCAATAGGGCCAGCGGGAGCGGGTCGAGAGCTGGCAGGTATGGAATGGGCATCTTATAGATGCGGGCCACAACGCTGATGAACACGAGCACGAGCGCGGTACTCGCGATCCAGTAGAGCCATCCAATGATGTAATCGACCCAGGAGCGGAGTTCTGATGCTGCTGCTTGCGGTGTCATGGCTTCACGTCCTGCGCGGGCGGGAACTTGAGCTTTGACCAGTCCATTGATGACTGACAGGCGGAGAGTGAAAGAGCCAGGGCGAGGATCAGAGCAATGCGGGTCATGAGTCACACATCCTTATGCGTGTTTCGTATTCGCGGCGATCAGCAAAGCCAAGGGCGACAATCTCAGCGAGGTCCTGCGTGTCATCCGAATTCTCAGTGCTGACGACGCAAAGGCGATCATCCAGGTCGACGCCGATGACCATGAGCCGCCGCCAGCGTTGACGGGACACATCGTCGAGGATGTCGTCGGGGGTTTTCACGAGCTGAGCGCCTTGTAGACGGTCCAAAGGATGATTGCTGCAATGGCGATCGCTGCCGCAGTGAATGCGATCTCAGCCATTCGTGCTCCGTTGCCTTGCGTTCATCGTCGCGGCGAAATGGGGCCACGATCGCGTGCGATAAAATGATGGTTGGTTGCGTCGAGTTGTACCGCGTCCCGCATAAACAAAAACGGAGCCCAAGTTAGTACCGGGCTCCGTCGATGCGTTGGGCAACTGTACGACACCTGAAGTGATTTGCACCCCCTGTCAAGAGTCCATTGACGGTTTTTCGAACGCCCATACGATAGGGATGAGCTTGATCAAAAGATCGCGCACGTTACCTATTCCGCCTAAATCCAAGCAGTCGCCATTCTCACTTTTCCACTCGGAAAACGCTGCCTCAGCCTGCTCAATCATTTCGGGTGCCACTTCGATGGGTGTGTTGCTCATTTGATTCACCACTGGCCCCAATTGTCAGGGTAGATGCTACTTGAGTTCTGAACGATCAGTTGCGCAAGCGTTTCGCAGAACTGCCAGTGCTCGTTGCCCTCGACTGCGCCCCACAGATACCCGTCTGCACCTCTGGGCGGTATCGGCGCTCCAGGCATTTTCAAATATAGCTTTTTAGTTATATGGAGCACCGCGCGCTTGTTCGCTGGTGTCGTCATGATCTCTGCCCCCCCCTTCGTCTAGTGGCTATTATGATTCACTCCGCTCCCGCTGATCAGGTGGTGAAGGTAGGGGCTGCCAGTGGGATGGCTGCATCGTCCATGGCCAGTCACACACGATGACGCCGCCGCGCCATCCGATGTTCATACCGACGCCGTACTTCGGCCAGAGCTGTCCCGTCGCTGCATCTGGCAAAGCCACCAGAAGGACGGGCGTTCTTGTTGGCGCTGTCTCTATAGGTTGCCAGCTCATTTGATGCTCCCGTCCGCAGGCGCACGCAGTGCGGTATCAATGAGGAACCTGAACGCATCACCCTTTTTCACCTCGACGGGCATCCAAACGCGATGTTTTACGATGAAAGGCCCTTCGTAATCGCTGAATTGGTGAAGCGCATACTCAACCCGCTCGTATGCGGCAGACACGGGTTCGACGGGATCGTCCGAATAGCCAAATTCGGGTATTTTTTGCGGCTTCGGAACAACCAGAACTGACCCTACCCTATCTGGGTTGTAATACTGCCCGTGACCTGGGCCGCCGATCACATATCCATTTATGCCCATCTCGCTCATTTGCCGGTCCTCTTATCCGCAACGTGCTGGCCGAATAGCCATTCATTCAATCTGACGAACACGCCCTTGCGAGGGGGTTGCGGCGGTCTTTGCTCCCACAACAGACCCGTATGGCCACACGGACGCTCCATGGCTCTCTCAACCATGATAGTGGCGCCGGTCGCTTGACACCGTGAAGACCCATCAATCCGCAGAGGCGCATAGCGGCACGTCACGCAGGCGCGCTTTGGCTTGTCGTCGCTCATTTGATGCTCCGCTTGTCTTGCTGCTCAGCGATTTCCCAAAGCACCGAGTTCAGATAGTTACCCAGCGGGCGGCGCTGCTTGTCGGCGATCTCCTGCAATCGTTTTCGCAGATCGTCGTCCATGCGAAACGTGTAATTGCTGGACTTTTTCACTGTGTTGCTCCCTTGCACCGAAACATAGGGAGGATAATACATTGCGTTGCGTGTCGTGTCAATTGCCTTGTAAAGCAATATGAGACGTGGCATACGAATAAGGCCGGTAGCTGCTGTAACAGCCCCGGCCTTTATGTCTCAAACCTTTTACGGGAAGGATCTCGACAATGACACACACTAACATAATCAGAAGCTGGCCTGCAATCGCACTTGGAACAACGTTCGCTGCTGGGACTACTTACGTGCTCACGGAAGATCTGTGGCACGGGGCGCGGTTCACGACGGCGCATCTCATGACGGTCCTCGCGATCGTCGGCACTATCGCAGCAGCACATGGGGCTTGGCCTCGGTTGTTGCGGGGCGAAGTCTTAGCCGCCGGCGCGCTCGGGCTGATCTTTCTCGGCGGGACGTTCGTCATCGTCACGAGTTCGGCGGGGCGCAATGCCGAGGTCCAGCAATCGAAGAACACCGCAGTTCGCCAGCGTAATGTAGAGCGGGCTGATATGGACGGGCAGGTTGCAGAGGCTCGCAAGGTTCTGCGCACCACTGAGGACGCACGGGCCAAGGAATGCGGATCGGGCAAGGGTCCGCGTTGTGAGGGCTGGAAGTCCACCGTCGAGGCTCACGTCTCCCATGTGGCGCTAATCGAAGCTCGGCGGCAGATGATGGGCGGGGTCGAGCGCGAGAACGCCGGCTATGCCCATGCCGCTGCTGTCTATGGGGCGATGCTTGGATCGGAACCGGCATCGGTCGAGCGGACGCTTACGTTGCTTATGCCTTTTGCGCTCGTGCTGATCTGCGAGTTCGGAACGATCGTGTTCCTCGGCCTGGGCATCGGCCACGGTGTCGGGCCTACTGGTGGTCAGCGCGTACCGCAACTGCCAGAGGTTCCCGAGGTAGTCGAGGACGAGCCGAACGTCGTGCAGTGGGCTCAAGCGTTCGAAGCCAAAAATAAACGGTCGCCCCGTTTGCCCGAACTCCAAGCCGCGTTCCCGTCAATGAGCCGCACGACACTGTGGAGACGTACTGCAGCAGCGTAATCCCTTGCATATTCTGCAATAGTTGGCCGGAACCCACTCAGTTCCGGCCTTTTTCTTTGGGTTTCACGCCGGGCGATTGACGCCTATGGATCGCCGAAGGCGCGGAAGTAGCCCCATTGCCTCGCTAGGGCGTGCAGCGCGTCTCGGATCACTCGACTTGCAACCTCCTGGGCTTTGCTCCGATACCCCAGCCGCCGGCCAACCGCCTCTGCACTCTCATTATGCTCAATGCAGAGTACCAGACATTTCCAAGCGGTATCATCCAATCCCGCCGCTGCGTCAGCGAGTTTCACCCGACAAGTGGATTTCCACTCCGGTCCCAAGAGGCGGAACGCAGTGGTCTGGCCGATGGGCGTTCCATTCCATCTTTGATCCCCATACGCGCCGACAATTCCCGTGGCATCATGCACGACATGCCAGAGCATATCCAACTCGCGCGCAGCCATGGCCTGCTCAGGCCGCAAACCGCCCTTGAGCGCCATCGTTTCGTACCAGGGCCTGATCCGCCCGTACTCTCTGCGAACGGTCTGCGATGTGTGCGGGGCCTCGTAGCGGTCGCCGTGGTGCCGGCGGAACTCGTCAGTCGCGGTGATCGTTTCTGACACTTGCAGTCTCCTGTCTAACAGGACGCGCACTCGATTTCTTGAACTGAGACTTGCGAAGCTCGGTCGTGAGCTGCCGGTTCACCTTGCGGAGCCAGTCTCGGGAGGCTCGGAGGTCGATAATCTCATCGATCAAATCGTCGATGATCGCCTGCTGGCTTCTCATTGCCGGGGCTCCTGCATCCAGTCTGGGCGCTCGCTGGGACGAGTATGAAATGATGAGGCGGACGGCTTGAAACGAATCCGGACTCTGAAGATTGGTTCAAGCTGCCGTTGGGATTCCGGTGCGGTCATCATGCGGCTATGCCTTCTGCTTGGAGGCCCATCGCTAGCTTCACCGCAGCAGCAACAGCGCGACCCATTGGAAGCGGAACACCGTTGCCGATGCCGATGCGAAGGGCTTTCGATGTGAATGCGCCATGCTCTTTCAGCAGAGCCACGAAGTCGGCCGGGACGCCCTGATCGGCGGCTTGATCTTCAACCGGACGAGATTGAAGGCGAGCATGATCTGCGTGCCCTTGATTGCCCCTCTGGCGTCCGTTGGCTTCAAGCACTGCCACCTTGCGGCGACCGCCGCTGTTGGTCGTGACTGTCGGCTTCGGGTTTGCAGAGTGCAGAGCTAGTGTTTCGATCTGCCACTTAGGAACGGCCCCGGCTAAACCGAACGTAAACCGACGTTCCCGGTTGGTCGCACCGCCAACCCAAACGTCTTTTACAATCGCCGGAGCCACGCCGTATCCCTGCGGCTCCGGTACAGGTGCGCCGTTGACGTTCTCCATGATGAACCACTGAGGGGCCGCAGCTTCAACGATCCTGATAAATTCAGGAATGAGGTCGGGCGCAACAGCTTCCGGCCCATGCACCGCCCTGACTACGTTCGCGAGCGGCGACCAGCATTTGCACGGCGGGCCACCAATCACGCCGTCGAACCTTCCCGCCGGCGGATGGAAGTTGCGAACGTCGCCACCCCATAGAAGATCAGGGCCGCGCACCACGCAGAACCCAGCTTCCTCGAATGCCATGTCGAGCAGACCGATGCCGGGAAACAGTGAAAGGACAAGTTGGCTCATGTCCGCCCTGCCTTTGCCGGGGAGACGGCGCGCTGCTTTTTTGATCCGGCAATCCGCCTCTGCTTGCTGGCGTCGAACGAATGAACACGGGTGACTTTCCCGGTCTTCGGATCAACCTTGATGCCCTTTACGGGGATTGGTTTCTTTGCAGGCGTCGAGTAGTTCCCGGCATCAAGAAGTTCGCGCATTTTGGCTTGGAATTGCTTCGCGCCCTCCAATGCCTGATCGCGGAAACTGTAGCCTCCTACGTGCGCCATGTACGATCCGGAATCCGCGTTACCGACGCGCTTGTTGCCGAGATGAGCGACGTAATAAGGGAAATCCAGAAACTTGCCGTCTTTGAAGTAGCCAACTTCGCGCACCACTCGCGGCTTGGCGTTCACGTAGTATTCAAGCTCTGCCTTGGTCAGATGACATTTGTAATCGCTCATTCTGCTGCCTCCCTAAACGCTGGAACCTCGTCGGAAATTTCGTCCCAGATCATCATAAAGTCGCGCTGCACTTCGTCATGATCCGCCCGCTGCTGGGGCGTCATCCTCGCAAACCGGATCGCCATGCGAAGCCCACGCTTGCTGATCCCTGCACTCTTTGCTGCGTCGTATGCTGCTTTGATCTCTAGCGAGATTTCGTCCTTATGCGCTTCAAGCTGGATGATCATGTTCGCCATTGTTCTTGCGGTGGTCATTCCCTGTCCCCCTGGATACGTCGAGACAATGCGGAAACATCGACAGATGGCTCTGGATCTGTCGAAGCGATCGGCACGACGCGAAGCGCCATTTTCTCTTGCCGACGAGGCAGCGTGTTCCGAACGAAGTGGAGCACATGCCGGTCGCTCTTGGCGCTGTTGCAGCCCATGCAGGCCGGTACGAAGTTCGCGATATTGTCAGGCCCGCCAGCGGTGCGCGGTACAACATGCTCGACGCACATAGTCTCGGCACTGGTGTCAGTTCCATCGACGGTGACGGGCTTGTCGCAGTAAGCGCACTTGCCGCCAGTCATGTTCCAGACTTCCCGCCTCACCTTTGGGTCAGAAAGAGAATGCTGGTTATGGCCGCGCACCTGTTCAATCTCAGAGCACTTGATACTGGAAAACGGAACTCGACTTTTCAGGTCTTCCATGACCGCATTGACGCTTGCCAATTCGTTACGGGCCGCGTGCGCATGCTTCTGAAGCACATCCATCACGGCCCGGTGAGTTGACCGATTATCAGCGTCCATTTGTCCAATAAGGACGCGAATGTTATCGATGTGAGACTCGGCATTATTCGCGATCACCGCCGGATGAACGTGCTCGCCTTTGACATTTGTCCAACCGTTGAAAAGCGAGTGCGAAAGCCGCACCACCTCCAACGAAATCTTTGCAAGGTGCTCTTCGCCAACGCCCCAAGAATCCATTCCGTCGATGAACTCTCCCAGTTTTTCAAGGTGGTTTTCCATCACGCAGCCTCCCCAGTGATGTTTCTAGGCATCCTGCGAACGCGAGGCGCGGGACTGGTAGGGGTGGGCCACCGTGAGTGCGTTTGGATTTCCTGCCAGTGCTGTGCTGCGCTGACGAGTTCTGGGCTGTGCTTGTCGAGGTGGTGCATCCACTCAGACCACGAGACATCCGAACTCCGAACCGTGAAGGTTGGCACTGCTGCCTTTGCCTTCAAATCAGAATTTGAAATCTTCTCTGAACGTTTAGTCTGATCGTTAAGTAGAACGTTCTTGTTGTGACCTCTGTGGATCACACCCCTGTGATCTCCTGGCGTCACAGGGGTGTGATCTGATGCGTCACACCCAGGTGTGATCTCTGGCTCACACGTCCCATCGTCCTTTTCAGGCTTCTGATCGTCAGAAAACGGGTCGTCTTTGCTGTCCATGACAAGGCGGTAATGGTGCGAGTATCCGGCCCGCTCGACCTTCTCGACCCAGCCCCATTCGATGAGGTCTGCAATCGCGCGGTTGACCGTCTCGCGACGCACGCCGGCCTCTGTCGCCATCGACTGCTGCTTCAGCCTTGCCCAGCCCGTGCGGTTCGCATGGTTGCCGAGCACGTTGGCGACGGCGATGTGACTGCGCTGCAAACGCGAGTCCTTCAGCAGCTCATGCGGGAGGATTGTGTACCGAGGGCCTTTCATGCCACGCGCGCCCCCTTGCGAGAGTTGCACGAGTGGCAAAGCGTCTGAAGGTTATCGATCGTCATGGCACCGCCAGCGCTCTCAGGCTGGACGTGATCGGCTCTCAGCATCGAACGTGTGCCGCAATGCAGGCAGGCGAAGCCATCGCGCTCAAAGACGGTCCAACGGAGGCTCTGCGGTATGACGGCCTTCTTCGATTTGCGCCTGGACGCGGGCTCCGCAAACTCGCCTGACGGATCAAGGCGAAGGTCGTCGCATTCGCCAGCGTGTTTATGCAGGAACGCTGCGCCTGCACGACGCGCGCAATGGTGGCAAAGCCCCATGCGGTGATATTCGGTTTCGGACCAGAACTCGGCCTGACAAACAACGCAGAAACACTGTGGGCGGCCGTATTCGTCCTTGGCGGGTTGCTTGCTAATTTCCACAAGTTGTGCCATATCAAATTCGTCCTTCGTGGTGGTTGGACACAGGTATTCGACCCCGGTAGCGCTGACCACGCCGCCGGGGTTTTTCTTTACGCTGCTAGAAGCTGCTGGCGGGCCGTTGCCCTCAACTGCTGGATACGTGCGAGAGACGCGCGCACATCGTCTGCACCCTCGACAATCCGTTCGATGACGTGAATGCCGCCGTTTGCAGAAGCGCTGGCAGGCGTTTTGACCTCGGTAGCGGCTGGGGTAGCCGACAGGGCAGAAGCCATGTCCTCGGCCTTGCAGAAGGCGATATAAAACGCTGCCGGTGACAGAACCGTCATGCCGAGAGCCAGCATGAACCCGATGAGGATCTGGCTGACCGTCAGCGTCACGTTGTCAGGC
>Ga0163155_10002710_pt1 | contig 19550 bp, 17 predicted proteins | sample OliLakLV19SP4G1_FD_148611 | JGI IMG/M metagenome (GOLD analysis project Ga0163155, IMG submission 148611) | Freshwater microbial mat bacterial communities from Lake Vanda, McMurdo Dry Valleys, Antarctica - Oligotrophic Lake LV.19.SP4.G1 | ecosystem: Environmental > Aquatic > Freshwater > Lake >... | reverse complement strand
AAAACCATCGGAGGTGATCAAAATGAAGAAGAAATGCAAAAAAGGGGGACGCAAGTAACCCCATCTTCGACGGGCGCGGCTATCTTAGCCGCGCCTCCTATGCCGTCGGATGAGCCACCGAATCCCGATGATGTTGAAGCCGCAGCTAGAGCGATGGAAGCTCCGCCATTTGCATCTGGGTTGTCCGATGCAAAGACCACCAACGACCACATCCGGATCTTCAAAGCAAGGGTGAAGGAGATCTCAAAGGAGAAGTCATCGGCGATCCAGGAGAAACTTCTGTCGGATTTGCTGGATGAACATCGTCCATTGCGCACTCGGTTTGTCGACGGGAAGAAGAGGAAGGATTTGGCGGACCTTGAGTCGTGGGCTGCTAGCGCGTTGTCAAAACCCGATCAGGCATGGGTGATGATGGAACTTGCGGTTGATAGCGATTTGGTTAAGCGGCAGCAGGATTGGTTGAAGAACAACCTAAAAAATATCGGAGACGTCCCAGGTATTGATGCCTCACCTGAAGAAGTCATCGACTATGAGCGCAGGGCGAAGATGCCGGCGTTTGAGTTGGCGTTCTCACCAGCCCAGGGTTCGACGTCTCCATGGGAGAGTCCGACAACTTGGCTCAATAGCTATCTCAAGACCCAGCATGGAAAGAACCAGAAACGCCAAGAGACGAATCGCCATATCTTCATCGAGATTAAAGGCGAGATATTTCTCATGCCCGTATATGATAAGGGCACTGCTAATACAGCATCAGGAGAACGGATAGAAGCCAGCCAGCGTGTGATGATCGGAGATCCCGATCTATTCTATTCGGCCGTACCCAAGTTTCGCATCACCGCCGGGGCGTTCGCGACGAAGTACCTTGGTCGAGCGAAGTATCTTGGAACGATCAGACTTCCTGTGGCGTCCGGCAAGGAGTGGATGGCGAAGACCAAGTGGACACTTGGGGAAGTGAAAGACATTTCCGGTAGGTTGTTGTCGCTTCAAGCGGATGCTCTCCAGCAGTCGTTGTATCCAGCGGATGCTGAGGTCTTGGAGGTCGCCGATTCCACCGAAGTTCAAGGAGGGATTGACACATCATTCATGGAGCAGCTTTCGGTGCGTGAGCCGGCGATGGCCCACATTTCGGATTTCGTAAATGAGTTTGCTCTTGATGATCCCCCGGTATCCGGAGGGGTTAAAGCAATTCGCAGATGGGTGATCGCACGATACGAGTCGTGGATCAAGACCTCACCCGATGCACGGCAGGTGATGAATCAAGTTGTGGCTGTGGCCATGCGCAGTGCCGTTGTCAGGGACGTCGGTGCAGAAACGCAAACCGTAAGCGGAATGCCGCTTCACATTTCGAACAAACCAGAATATGCAAAAAGATGGTTCAAGGATCAGCTCGCCAATGCCTTCATCGCCGAAATCCAATCCCAACCAGGGGTCATCGCCATCGCCTACGGACAAGCCCTCGGGCTTGTCCCAGAAGCAGGCAATGAGCAAGGGATTGTTTCTTCGGGCACTCGGTCGGGTGTTGCGCGAGAGCTTGCAACCCGGATCGCCCCAGCTCTTAGTGTCGGCGAGCAAGAACTACGAAGCCGTGGGCTCCGAACTTCTGGCCAGAGCGACTACACTTCCAAGTCAAGGAAGCTGAGGGTTGGCGATAGATCCCGTGGAATAGAATCTAGGGCGCGTAAGCTGGCAAGGTTGCGAGCCCGTGGGGAAATCCAATCTCTGTCCGTTCCGGTATCCGACGAATCCAGAATCAAGTCTGACCTTCGGACGATTCGGGAGCAGGTAAAGGCATCAGCGAAGAAGGTCAAGGCATCTGTTCCAGATAAGAACACTCCAGTCGGCGCCCCGGCTTTGAGATGGAAAAAGCTCAAGGACAGTTCGGGATATGATTACTGGGTTGCTCCACCTAGTCCTGAATTCGATCAATGGATGAAGGACAACCCGCAGTCGCGCAAGGCCATCGATGTCTACAAAGAGGGCTCTGAGAAGTACTACACCACGAACTCCAACCCTAAGGGGTTCACCAAGGGCAACGTCACAACCCCCGAGGGTGTGATGGCCTACCAGGAAGCGGCGCTGGCTATCGACCGGCGCATAAAAAAAAAGACCAGCGTAAGGCTGTCGGCCGCACGTCCAGTCGGACAAGGTGATGCCGAGGGTGGTTTCTCCGAGGAATTCCAGAGGAGTTTCAAGCGCGTTGGCGGCAATGCCATTCGCTTCAACGACTCCCTGGATGGCCCTATAGCGGTGGATATCACAGCCGATGGCCAGATCGTGCTCGCGATGAATCCAGGGGAGCTAAGCAAGCTCTCGGCCGATGAGTGGACAGCGGTATGGGACGAAGAACTTCGGCATGCGGCATTGCTTTCATTTGCCAGAAGTCGGTTGCGTGTTCAGGGCTTCATCGGAGATATCGGAACCCGTGTATCCCAAGATCTAGCTCAGGCATGGTCTGCCATTGACGAGCCAACGCGAGCGGTGATCGAAGTCCGGCTGAAGAAGATCTACGGCCGAAACCTCAATGACGCGCAGAAGACGGCGGAATTGGTGCGCATGATTGGCCAGGGCCAGATCACCGAGGAGGTTACTCGCCGTGGTTTGGGTCAGAGATTTCTGGATTTGGTGAGGGATTTTGCACAGTGGTTGCGTCAGCAGTTCAAGGCCAATATCCCGCAGCCAATTCAGGAATTGCTCGATGGATCTGATGCCATTTTGAATCGCGTGGAGTCCGGCCAACCGGATCTTCAAGTGACGCAAGATCCATCGGTTCTCAGCATCGGCGCAGCGGAATCCAAGTCAGGTCGCCAGCGGTTGACGCTGAAGTTGGTGGAGCGTGCTCGGCAATCTGGAAATCTTGGCGTGCTCGGCAATCGCCGTATGGACGAAATGGAGTCCATACAGGCAGATCTTCTTGATTCCAATGCCTTATCTTTGATCGGTGATTTGCTCATTCAATCGACGACGGCAATCCTCCCAGGGATGTCGGCCTTTGATCGACGACTACAGCAAGATGAAAAGCGTTCGGCGGGTATCGCATGGGGAAGGGTGAGAACCCTACGCGATCTGACGGACCTAAAGTCAAGGATCAGTCCTACCGCTCAATCGGCTGGCCAGAAGGCGATGGCTGGAATTGCACAGAAGCTGACTGACAAACAGCAGATGGAGGTCATGCATGATGCCGTGGGTGTGGTCGACGTACATGAGCAGCTGGATGCGGACATGCAGCGACTCGAAGGTCAGATTGGATTGGCGCTGGAACATGAGGCTTCTTCGCTGAGGAGTCTCGCAAGTCTTTTGGGCACGCTTCCGAACGCCCAAGGGATGAAGCAGTACATCAAGAATCGACTGAATACCATGCGATCGGACGTCGCTCGGGCGTTCGAACTTTCCAACATCGCCACGGAGAATCACTTGGCGAACTCCCTCCACCAGAACATACCGATCGCCGGAGACCAAGTGGCACTGAATGCCGCACTGTCGGCCTTGGGTAATCGTCAGGCTGTGGATGATTTGAAGTTCCTGGTCGAGAGATTGTCGAACGATCCCAATTTGCAGAATTTGACGAACTGGCCGGTGGATGAAGATGCGTTCTTTAACCAGTTGATGGTCACCGGAGTACTACAGTCGGTGATTAAAGGAGGCCCGGGCCTTTCGTCTTCGGTGGCAATTGCATCGTCAATTACATCTCCAGCTACTGGAATCAGGCCACCACTTCAGGCTTGGGGCCAGCTTCGATCGGTCATCGAATCCCTTCAGGGTTATGCTCAGGAGCATGCTCTAGCCTTGGCCGATCTCAAACAGCTTGCTCTAATTGTGGATCCATTGGCCAACATCCCGAGGGACAAGTCCGTGTCCTATCGAAGGGCATTGGCACTCTACCAGAGCAGGTCAATGAAGATGGCTGGAGTTATTTCTAGATTGTCCCAATACGACAACTCCCTTCGGACGGCCAACATCGCTCGCCGAGGAATCGAACGGGCGATGGATGTCATGAGCCAAACAATGCAGGGCGCGGACTATCGGACCATGGTGGAAAACGCGGTGAGCATCACCAATCGCCGAGCCGACCAAGTGATCTACGACACCGTCCCATCTGATGGAAAGCGGTTGAGTACTATCACCGTCATGCTTCCTGTGCCAGAGGCCAACGGAAAGCCAAGGGTAAAGGAGTTCGAACTGTCGTTTGAGCAGGATGAAAATGACGCCAATCGGTTGGCCATTCAGGAGTCGGCGGATGAAATTGAGACATGGCTATCGACGAACAGCGACAAAGATCCGGTGAAGATCGAGACCTACCGGGCTGCGCTTATTCGTCTTCGTCATTGGCTTAACCCCAACTATGCAATCTCCGAAGGGACTATCAACGAAAGCGGGCTGTGGGGATTTCTAACATATCCTCTCAAGCTCCCGGTGTTACGCGATTTCCTTCATCCGGTTCTGAAGGAAATTGATGACAGCTCCAAGGGGTTGGCCAAGGGGTTGATCTCTCGGGCGGTTGCTCCGTTTGTTCGATGGGGATTGTTCGAGCAGGGGTTGAGGCCTGACTTGGTGAAGATCAAGTCGACAAAGCGTGACGGCATGGAATCACATAAAATGATCACCCGCTTTCGCGCGCGGCACATCCTTGATCCGTTCCGAATGGACAGGCAGGATGATGACTACCGGTGGCTGATCATCGAGCCCATCATCCGTTCCTGGCAGAACTCCCTGCAATTACACCTCGAAGCCGGGAACTTCCTTCCTGATCATGCTGCTCAGATCTCGATTTCCGGAAAGATCCTGATCACACCCCAGGATATCGAGGCCGCACGCGCTCAGGTGGCTTACGAGCGGAAGGTCAGGAACTTCACAACAATTGAGAACTTCGGGTTTGGAGAGGCTCAGTCGGTGGAACTTCGCATCGACGAGAATGCCCCAGGAAATCTCGGCCAAAGATCACGATTGCCATTCGCAGCCGGCCCAGGAGTGATGAGCCGAAGCCTTGCTCACAAGGCCAATGGTCCGGCGATGACTGATTACCGGAAGGCCAGAGAGCAGGTCCCACAAACGGTTGGATCAGACAACAAAGTCATCCTAGATGAAGATGGCATGACGCTTCTTCGTCGGCTGTATGGTCATCAGTTTCTTCGAGGTACGGCAACAGCTGGTGTCACCGATGCCCAGACGTGGACGGATGTGATCATGGCCCATATCCTGGAGACCAATCCCGAGTATGCGATCAGAGAGAACTCTACGCTTTCCCCGATCTACAACTCGATTGCTCAGGATATATTCAAAGGCAATCGTCAGATCACCAATTGGAATGATCTGACGAATACAATTGCAGATCGCATGCAAACCCAAATGGGCGACACCCGGCCGTATGCCCTGAGGTTGAACGAAGCGGAGATAAAGCTTGTCACGGAGATTACCAACGGAATGGAGAACATCCGGGTGATCCTCGACAATCAGACATCGGCCGCGACATCCGATGTCCATGTGATGGCGCCCAAGAGTTCGTTCACCACCGCTCGTGGTTCAATTGTCGGTGCTCCAGGATTGTACGAGTATGGGCTTCACTCGGACTTCGCTGTCAATGCCTTGCATGGCACGGTTCTTCGTCACGTGACGAATAATCTGATGAATGCCATGGCCACGATGTCATCGGCGCTGGAGGTTTACATCCAGAAGTACGACGGAACGCGTGCGAATAACATCTCTCAGAGAAAGAAACAGGGGAAGGCCGCTTACTATCTGACCGAGGCCATCAGGCTGAACAAGGGTATCAAGGATCAGCTTCAGGTGATGAATGCCTTCGAGGCGGCGACGCGAGACCCCGAGCAGTATTACCACGACGTCATGCGTTGGTCGACGTTTTTGCTGATCAAGCCGATGATCAGTGTCATTGCTAATCCATACTCGGTCATCAAAGATACGCTACTGACGATCTCTGTTGGGGCAACTCGTCAACGGCGTAGTCTTTGGGAGAACGTCAACTGGTGGTTCACCACTGCTGGCGCGACAGCCAGATGGTTGGAGTCAGCGGCAACCGTTGCTCTTGCGAGCTTCGCCACAACCCCAGGCAATCGTCGGCTGATCAAGCGAGCCATTGTTTCAATGGTTCCTGGTATGGCAGGAGCTGTTCATAGCGCCAGCCGAAGGGTTGCGGAACTTCGTTTGGATGGTGCAGTTCGTGGGATCTCAATGGCCGATGAGTCGATCCTCATGAGCACTTCGGGATCCCTTTTGGGTGTTCAAGGTGCATTGGAGTTTGAGAGGACTCGCCCGTTGTTGAGCAAAGCAATCAAGATCATTGATCGCGGGTCTCAGAGAATTCCATTGATCAAGCAAATTGCGTACATGGTTGGGGAAAGTCGAACGATTGCCGAGGACATCAACTCGTTGATGCTAATCAGCTACGGTGACTCCGATCTAATCGAAGTCACCCGCCGATCAATGGAGGCATTGTCCACACGCGACCGCATGGGCAATCTCATTGAGGACCAGATCAATCCAGGCTATGCGCTTACAGAGCAAGAACTTGGAATGTCATTCGGTGGATTGAGGCAGTTGAGGCGTTGGTTTGAGCCTGCGGGATTCGACGCATCAATGCTCAGCCACTATCTAGCGAATCGCGGGAAGACCATTGATGAAATGGTAAAGGCGCCATTACCCAAAGGCGCTCGTAGGTCATTTGCCGACAACTACATAACCGAATCCCAGGTACAGACTCTTCGCGAGCGTCCAGCTGTGTCGTTCAAGAAGGGCTTGGTCGGAAGGGTGGCAAGGATGTTCACCACGTTAAAGGTCTGGTCATCCAATGCCTTTTTCTCAATCGTCCAAGGCGAGATCCTTCGAACGAATGTGACCAAGCCATTCTACACCAGGGTTCCTGATGAACTGGCGAGGATGCTGGCGATGCTGATCCTCCTGATGGTCCTCGGCGCCCCAAGCGTCGTTGCCATCGATTGGTTGCGGGACAAGACAGGCCGTCCCCAAGGGTTGACTGTTGAGAACTTGATCCGAGAACCCAATCTCCAGGCGTTTCTGACGATGGCTGTTGGCATCGGAACACAGGTTATTCCTTTGGGTTCTCTCTTCGAGGAGGGACTGACCGGATGGGGCCAGGGCACGATCGATATCTTCCGGTTGGCGCCAGCGCTCGCCGGTGCTCAGGGATTCTATCGGGCGATGGCGACGACAATGTCGACCTCCAACTGGAGTGATCTAAAGTCTGTTGAAGATGCTGCGGCCTATCAGTTCTCGGGGTTGGCCGCTCGAATGTTCCCAACCATTGGATATATTCGTGGTTCGACAAACGAGGGATTGAGGCAGTACGTCGAAGCCGGGCAGTCGATTCGCAAGCTGGCGTCCTCGGATATCGAACGATCACCTAGGACACAAGGAAGAATCCCATCGAGCCCAGCGTATGATAACGTCCGCCGGGCTGTGCAGTTTGAGGCCGAGGGGAAGGCTGATGAAGCGGAGGCCGAACTCAAAGAGGGCTTGCGTCAAATCATTGACAGCGGGGTATCCGAAGATTCGGCGAGGACCAAACTTCAGGCGGCGTTCTCCGCGCAAAGCGGATTTCGTGGCGGTTTCGAGCGAAGCCTTACGGACGATGAGAAGGCTGAGATCTTGGAGAGGGCGACGCCCACACAGAGGGCATCGATACTGAACAGAGAAGCTGCGGTTCAAAGACTTTCGGGGTTGCTGCGCAAAGGCCGATCCAGCTTGGCCAGTGGCCCTGCCGGTGGGGGTGGGGGTGGTGGTCGGGCTCTTCATCCGAAGGTCGATCGCCGGGGGAGCAATTTGGCTGCACGGCTACGTAGAGGTGGCCGTGCAGCCAATAGCCCAAGCCGCAGATTTCTGCGACCGATCCAGATCAAGACTCGCAGGCGACGATCAAGTTCTCTTGCTCGTCTTGCTCGTCTCCGTCGAAAGTTGGGACGACTTCCGACGCGGTAGGCCCTGGATCGGCGGCAAGACCCAAGAGGATCTGCCGTTGCTCCACTAGCCAAGCAATCATGGGGATGACATTAAGTGATATGCGTATCACCGTCAATCCCCTTCGTTATCGACAAGCCGATGATCCGGCATTGGCTGGGACTGGCCATCGTTCATCATATCCAGCTGGCTGATGCGGCTTCGAAGTGTGTTCATCGTGTCGACCTCAATTGTGCCGGAGGCAAACACAAATTGTTGGACTGATGGAGTCTTGGAGTTTGCTCTCCACACCCTGTTCGCCGCTTGGACAATATGCTGTGCTCGGAAAGTCGGAAAGAGCAGGGCATGACATGGTCCCCATCCGAATGCGTCGTTGAGGTTGATGCTCTCAGACCCAGCTCCGTATGTACTGACAACCGACTGATGGCTCGGTCTTGTCTCCGCCGATCCGTAGAACCCAAGCATCGCCGCATATCTATCCTTTTCCGACTGTGATCCTATGAGGATTGGCACACCAAGGGCCTTACCAAGGGCGATGGCCGTCGCTCGGTAGTTGACAAACACCACTTGCCGGATGTCCTGACCCACACTGTCATTCACCATATTCACAATCGTTGGAATCTTCAGCAGTTCGATCTTCTGGCGGGACTTTGATATCACCCGTTTCGCGTCACTGACTGTTATATTATTCAGGTTCATCTCCTGGATAGTTCGGAAGATCGCCTGATATTCTTTGGCAATCACTCGCTCATTGGCTGAGCAATCGATGGCCAACACCATGATCTGGTTCTTCGGGAAGCCAGGGATGTCGGACTTCCTGACACGCACTGACAGGTTGTTGTCCTTGATTGATCTATGGATACCCAGCATCACCTCCTTTCTTTTGTTCAAGACATTTGGTTCCCTGTTGTCGTAGAAGGACATGCCCCTGGATGTTCTGACAACCCCATAGCGATGAGCCCATCGGAAGAATAATCCGGGGTCAGCGATGAGCCCAGTCAGGTAAGCCAGGGCAGCCATGCGCAATGGGTTGTCCGCTGCTGTGGCGCTAAGTCCAAGGGTTCGAATGCAACTTCGCTTTGTTCCAATGGCCATCAAAGAATTCAGTGATGACAAACCACCGCAGTTGTGTATTTCATCAATGACAAGAAGGGCATCGGACTTCCGGTATTCTGGATTCCAACTGAAGACCTTCACCTCCTTGGACTTGGTCTTCATTCGAAGTTTCATCATCTCGAACTTCCCGAGTTCGGTCTTACCCATCCTAACTAGTTCCCAGTGGCTGATACCAATGAGGTTGCACTCGAAGTAATTGGCCATTCTCAACCACTCCGGTCGTGCGTACTTCGCGCACATCACAACCAATGGTTTACCCCTAGCCTTAGCCACTGCACATGCCACGGCGGTCTTGCCTGTTCCTGCTTCAGACATATCAAGGGCAAACAGTCTTCGGTTGAGTACTTCTAATAGATCATTCGCTGGCTTGATCTGCCAAGGGAACAGCTTTTCCTGGATTCCAAGATGAAGGCCATGCTGTGGCTTCAGCATCAGTGGAGTTGTCGACTCAGTCACCCACCATTGGCCATTGACCTGAGCAAATGTAACACCCTGGACCGTTAGCTCCTGGTGGTGATCATGGTACAGTGCCCAGAATTCACGGCAGGCCAAACCACGACGAATAGAACACTTGCCAATTGGAGTATTCACATTCTCTGATGGTCCGTAGTCAATTATCCTACTCAGTTGTTCTCGGATTTTCATTGTCGCAAGACATTACAGGTGGGTATCCCGCAATTTTAAGGTGTTCGTCAATGGCTTTTTTATATTTCGTAAAATGAGGACCTTCAATTAAAGAGAAGATATTCCTGCAAGTTTGTATGTAGTGTTCAATAATTGTTCTTCGAGCTAAAGACTCCTGTGAACCATGGACTTGTATCACACCACCATGAGAGGTTATACCATTAAGTCTGAAAAAGCATGACTTAATCTTTTCCTTATTAAGTATTTTTAAAAATTCAGTTGGGGTGAAATCACAAAACCTTAAACTTCTATCTAAGCCATCTTCTGTTAGATGAACTACAGTAACAAAAGGATCTATTCCTGATTCAAGAAATGATGAATATCTTTTGGCATCTCTATTATCGTCAATGTTCTCGGTTACGATTCTGAATATCTTGCGAATCACTTTGATCTCAAAGAACTTGGATTTATTATTTGTCATTCAAGTTGAGGTTAATTAAAAAAAAGCCGTGGGCTTTGTAAGAACCCACGGCATCTGTTAGATCACTTGCTCTTGTTTGGACCGAGAACCTGTAGTTGTGCCCGACCGTGGCGTTATGTTGACCCCGAGAGGGGTACCCGATGATAGCTTCGTACTCCATGAGGCTGCCGTCCTGAGACCAGGAACTCGCCGTGGCCCCTAAGCAGTAACCGCCCCGCCCGTACCGTTTGCGCGCTTCGCGGTTCGCGAAGATGTTCGCGGCTTCCTTGTTTGATTCCGCCTTGACGGGGCGGAATCCGGAGCAGATGTAGGTCGACTTCGTAGTTTCAGTGTTCATTTTGTTGTGTTGTTGATTGCCGGCTCCGAGAAGGGCGCCCATGCCCATGCGTGGGCGCCGCGCTCGAAGTCGGGCTATTCGTCTGTTTTTAGTCTGCTTGTGGAGTAAGTCACCGAGACGTCTCGGGTAATCTCGTAGTCATTACCGCACTTGTCGCATTCCGTCTCGGCCGTTTCGGCGGACAAAAACTCCACATCCGTCGGGCAAGTGTGAAAGAATGAGCAGTGCGGACACACGGGACGGTCACGATGCAAGTTGTCAAAGCAATGTTTCACCCAATAACTGTTCATGTAGTTTGGTTCTGAGTTGTGTTGTTGGTTGGTTCCAGTGGATCAGACGAGTACGTAAAAGATCCAGTTCGGCGGATCATATACTCCCGTGAACAATTGTCGCACTCCGTAACGCACGTGTCCGCGATAGACCACTCCAAGTCGAGAGGGTCGACAACTTTGTGCCAACAGTGTGGGCACTCGGGAAGATCGGGTTCGATGTTAAAGGCGTGTTTCATGTGGGGTAGTTCTGAGTTGTGTTGTTGGTTGTACCGTTAACGTTTGACGCGGCGCGGGAACAAGAAAGTTTTCGCAAACCCCATTGTGGTTATCGTGTAGCCAGTAAGCCTGTAAATATAGCTGTACATAGGCTCCCCAAAGAAGTTGAGACGGACTCCATCTCTCACTGCTCCGTGGCACTGGGTTATGCATTGTCGGGTCCGTTCGGCGCTCGCGGAATAATCCAAAGACTGCTTAGCTTTGTCCCGCCATTTCCACCCACCTACATGTCTCATCGCATGTTTTTTTACTTGGTTCTGCATAGTGGTTTCGTTGGTTGGTTTACTGGCTCAGAGAAGGGCGCCCATGCTAGCGCACGGGCGCCGCGCTCGAAGTCGGGCTATTCGTCTGTATCGTCGTCGACGACAACGCCACAGCTCGCGGACTCAATTGCATCCCATTCCGCTTCTGTTGTATCGGACGCGCTTCCCCAGTAAGACAGCAAGACGCCGACGCTGTTGCCCCCCGAAGTGTTTGTTGAAATCCGGTCCGATCCGTTCCATCCGGTGATCTTGTAGATCACGTCGACGGACGCATCATAGACCAGGTCACCGACCCCGGGGAACCCGCTCCCGTGCTCTCTCACCCTTCCGAGTATAGTTAGTTTGGCTTTCATTCTTCACCCTCCGAACCCTCGAATGCTGCGCAGTAATTTCCGCCACGTCCGAACCAAGCTACTGGCTCTCCCGTGGACGGAGGCGACTCAGTGCCGTGGCAGTGCCCAGCCCTCCACGCAGTTTCGTACAGGTGTTGAGGCAGGGCGTAGACCTCGCCGCGAGCGTGCCTTGCTGCGAGGTTTCTCGCGCCACGCAGACTTCCGGATGCCCCGAGATACGATTCTCCTTCACCGTCCTTACGGATAAATACGTAATAGGTTTTCATGTTCATTGTTGTTGTTGTTGTTGTGTTGTTGTTCACCGACACCGAGAGAGGAGCCCATGCCCATGCGTGGGCGCCCTTGCTCGAAGTCGATCAGTCCTGAATCTCAACCGATGATCCCCATGGTGGCCTCGTCCCGCCGCTGGCGATCATCGCCCACATCACGGGATAAACCGGTGGATCTTTTGGGAATTCACCGAACAGATCAGTGATGAATACCATGACATCCGGATGGTAGTTTCGGCTCTCTACTTCCGAGAACGCCGGACGAAAGTCTGTACAACCACCACCAAGGGATCTATCGGGTGGCAGATCTCCAGGTCCAAGTTCGATCACGCGATGAACCCGTTCATCACAGTCTATGATGATCGTCCTATCCGGACGAAGTTCGCCTAGGATGCCAAAGGCCTCGGCCGACACCTCAGCCTGACGTTCATGCAGTGAGCCGCTGGTATCACGAACAATCACGACGTCACCCAGTGATCTGCCACGCCGCCCGGGGACGTAGATTCCACGTGATGCATAAGACTGATTTGTTCTGTCGTATGACCAGCTGTCTCGGTTGACCTTCGTGCAGAATTCACGAAGTACTGCCCTCCAATCGACCTTTGGAGATGACCATTGCTTGACCGTCATCTCCAGCCCGGCGGGACACTTGCCTTGGGCCTTCGCCGCTGATGCCAGTCGTGCCATCATCGCGCCGGCGTGAGCTTCATCATTGGTTCCTGAGGATTCATAGGCTGATGGATCACTACCCTCATCGGACTTACCCATCGGCCCCGGCATTCCATTCGAAGGCTTCTGATTGTTGTCTGTGTTGGACTTCATGAGCTTCCAATAAGCCTGCTCGGTTGTCATCGACGCCGCCCATGGATAGTCAACTCCTCCAACTGGAAGGGCATAGCCAAAGACCTTGACCATGGGGTTTACCACTGCATCAGCGGCGATGTTCCAAACTTTTCTATTAATGTTTGGTATGTCATTCGCCCGATGGTGATGACGATGTCCTGTGTGCATCCATTCATGGACGATAACCCCTTGGCGCTCTTCATCTGTCCACTTTGCTATCCCCGGGTGATAGGTCACCACCCGACCATCGCAACTCATGGTTGGATGGCCCTCCCAAAGGCAGTCCATTGACTCTCTGTAGGTGTGGCCCATTGCAATCTCATATAGGAATGGATTGCAATGTAATATATGTACAATATCACGTTGGATATTCATAGGATTTCTCTCTGGTTATCCTTGTGCCATCGGGCGAACTCCGGTGTTGCGCCCCATGAGTTCCCGCCGGTGTCTTTCTTTGTTGCCTGACACCAGAGCTTCATCGCCAGTGCTTGAGTCTCCAACCCGAAGCCACTAATGAATGTCATTGCCGCCGAAGCTGACCTCTTGCTTATCAGCGATTCGGATTTCAGCTTTCCTGAGATGATGCCAACCTGCGAGTAAATCGCCGGAGCACTAGATGGTCTTCGGCATCCACTTGGGTTGGACAAAATCTCTTCCCATGATACAAGCTCATGGATGTAGTCCAGCGTGGCGTACAGTTTCCCTCCGTATTCACCTATTACCGACGAGTAGACGTGCATCGGAGGCCTCCCTCTGCCAATCGAATCCCATGCATTGAGCCTCCTGCTCAGTAACTCTAAAGACCTTGGTGTTAGGTAAGGTGTGTTAGGCTGGTTCTTGGAAGGATCGTATGCAAAAAGGTCCAGCCCATTCTGCATTCCGAAGTAACCTATAAGTTCCGGGCGGATTCTGTTTATTGCCCAGACCAGCCACTCATTCCAATCAGGTACCAGTTTGACAATGCACACTCGGTTTGCAACCTGTGCTGGCATGGCGTTCGACGATGTTCCCCCACCCATGTGGTTTCCAGTGGCCACTATATTCCACCCCTTGGCCAATGGTTCACCATTGACAGTGTGGTCGCACAGTGGTTCCGCGAAAGCCGTGAGCACGTCACGGTGCGCGTTAAGCATCTCATCCAACAACAGGATTCCACGCTGGGGATATACCCCTTCGTCGACAAGCCTCTGAAGTGGCCACTTCCCGAGGCTGTAGCTAACGGTTGTCTGGTTCGACTCCTTTGGAACCAACAATCCACGCATGTCCACTGGCTCGTAGAGGTAGGCCAGCGTCTCCATCATGCCAATACCAATCTCAGCCGCCTGCTGTCGGACGATTGATGTCTTACCTAGTCCAGGGTCACCGAGTATCAGCAAAGGAGTTCTGTCCATCACAGACACCATGACCATGTCCTTAAGCTGCGAATATCCAACTGAGTTTTGATTCATAAGAGGCACTATATTAATTTGATTGTTGTTTCACTAGTGCGCGGATGCACTAGCAGACAGTTAGGCTGGATATTGCATCAGCCATTTGCTTTGCGGTGTTGTACACATTCAACTTCACCGTTGGGTTATCCGCTAGCTGGTCTCGGGTAACATCCCCAAGAGTCTGAATGATCTGGTCATTCAGCATCTCCAGTTCGTCGTTTGGGAACAATAGAACTTGAGATAGGTTCGTCGTGACCTCTCTTAGGTCATTGATAAGGCTGTCGGTCACTCGCGTTCTGCCCTTGTTGGGGTCACATACCGCTACCATCCTACGAAGAACAGACACAAGCCTCTCAGCTGCCTGTCCCTGAGCTTGTCCTATTGAATCCCTGAGAGAGTGTTCGTGCTCCCTTGATAGCTGTTCCCCCAACGCCCCACCAACAAGCTCCAGGATTGCGTTGGATGTTCCGATTGTGTCCACATTAAATTTTCTAACTATCAGACCCTCAAACTCAACCCCACTTATGGGGTAGTTATTTGAGTTACCTTCATGACCAAGACCAATCACGGCGGACTCCTTTTCTACATCGTAATTACTTACGATGTCCGCTATCAGTGGGTCTGTTGTCGCTATCAGTTCCCTGACGATTCGATATATTCCGTCAATTCTCCATGACTTGAAGATCCTGACACCATCTGACCACGGTAGTGTTATACTGTTAAAGCTTAGGTTTGCCGCCGTGAACGCCCTAGTTAGGGCGGTCACCTTTTTACTGCCAGACCACAGCTTGGCAGACACACCGATAGAACCCGACTCGGCCTCAGACTCCTTGATTATCTTTGCCGTTGCTCCCTTGAGCTTCATGCTTTGTCTGCATCCGAGACAAAGCTTGAGCTTACCCGTCATCAGATTGGCGACTATTTGATTTTCCATGTTACTTTCTTTTTAGTTTTGCCCAACGCGGGCATCAGGGGACACCCCTGAGATGGCGACACCACTAAGGATGTCGCTCTCTCATTGGTGTGAAGTGTAGGCTACAGCCTGATGGTAATTACCCATAGGACAACGCCAACCATGGACGTTATCAGCCCCATTATGGATGCCGTTACAAGCATCCATGAGTGATGGTGCTTCATCTTGTAAGCCCTTTCGGCGACAAGAATAAGACCCACCATGGTTGTTACTAACATTGCCAATACAATCATCTCTATCATTTCAGTGCCATTTCTGAGTTAGTTATTATTCTGACGTCTTGAACCCGGATTGCCCGAGTTATCCCTTCTACTCGTATCCCTATGGATTCGATGTAGTTAATTGCTTCTGCTAACGGGTAGTTAGTGAGCAATGGAATCACCTTCCGAATGTCCACATTAGGGTCAGTGATGCATAGACGTGGCCTTTGCCCTTCTATCACCCTGATAGAAAACTGCCGAAAAGTTTTCATTGTTAATATCTTCGACGTAGATACTAGTGCATGGATGCACTAGTGGTGGTGGTGGTGGTGGTATCTGCCCGAGTTGAGTAGACAAGATGCTCTAAATAATAGACCTCGTAGTGCATCCCTGTGCCTCCTGCCTCTACCCACTGCCTTCTAATGTCTTTGGCGAAGTCTATCGCTTCTTCGCTTGTGTTAAATGTGTTAATAAGTTTTTTGTTAACGTTTACAACGTGGTAGTCCATAGTTTTTGCTTGTTGTGTTTGTTGAATCTCTAAATTGCCTGTGTCCACACTGTGAAGTGCAGGCTACAGACTGACACCTACTAGTGCATGGATGCACTAGTAGTTAAACCCCCACTTCAATCATGAGCCGGATGATTGCCTTGTATTCTTTTATTGCTTCATCATCATACCTTTCATATCTGGCAAGATCCTCCGCTGCCTGGCTCTGCCACCAAGCGAATGGTTCGCACTGGCACCCTATTGAAATGTATCCCGGCTTGGAGTTAGTAACCTCGTCCCGGCTGCCTAACACGACCAACGGGGCACGGTGCCAAGTCCCTCCGTTGATTGTTCCACCTCTTATGGCTCCATCATAGATGGTGCCTCTATTTATGGTGGCACCATCTATGCTGCCACCATAGATGGTGCCACCATGTATAGTGCCTCTATAGATGGCTCCACCATAGATGGTGCCTCTATTTATGGTGCCACCAAAGATTTCGCCACCATGTATGTTTCCACCATGGATGTCGCCACCATAGATGGTGCCTCTATGTATAGTGCCACCATAGATGGTGCCACCATAGATGTTGCCACCATGTATAGTGCCACCTTTCATGGTGCCACCATGTATGGTGCCACCATGTACGGTTCCACCATTTACGGTGCCACATTTTATAGTGCCACCATTTACGGTTCCACCATTTATGACGCCACCACGTATGGTGCCACCATTTACGGTGCCGCTGATAATTACAGCATCTAACCCCACAAATGCCGCCCCGGATACCTTTGCATGCTGATGCACCCAGCCTCCCCCGTTGGGGTGAGTTGTCCATTCATTGGCCAAGGTGTGTCTGAACTCCGCTAGAATCTGGTCTATTGTTTTCATTTCTTTGTTGTGTTGTTGTTTACCGGCACCGAAAATGGAGCCCGGGTTAGCGGGCGCCACGCTCGAAGTCGTTAAACCCCCACTTCAATCATGAGCCGGATGATTGCCTTGTATTCTTTTATTGCTAACTCGTCATACCTTTCATATCTGGCAAGATCCTCCGCTGCCTGGCTCTGCCACCAAGCGAAGGGTTCACACCGACATCCTATTGAAATATATCCAGGCATGGAGTTAGAAACCTCGTCACGGCTACCAGACACGACCAACGGGGCACGGTACCAAGTCCCCCCGTTGACTACTCCACCCCTTATGGTGCCACCATAGATGTCGCCACCATGGATGTCGCCACCATAGATAGTGCCACCGTGGATGTTGCCACCATAGATGGTGCCACCGTGGATGCTGCCACCATAGATGGTGCCGCCATAGACGGCGCCACCATAGATGTCGCCACCTCTTATGGTTCCATCATGGATGCTGCCTCCAAGGATGGTGCCTCTGTGTATGGTGCCACCATAGATGATGCCACCATAAATGGCGCCAGCATGCATGATGCCACCTTTCACGGTACCGCCATAGATGGTGCCACCATTTATTTCGCCGCCATTTACGGTGCCACCTTTCACGGTGCCACCATTTATGGTTGCACCGTTTATGGAGCCACCCTGGATGTTGCCGCCACGTATTTCGCCGCTGATAATTACAGCATCTGACCCCACAAATGCCGATTCTGACACCTTTGCCTCATCATGCACCCAGCCTCCCCCGTTGGGGTGGGTTGCCCATTCCTCGGCCAAGGTGTATGGTAATGCCGCTAGAATCTGGTCTATTGTTTTCATTTGATTTGTTACGTTGTTGTGTTGTTGTTTACCGGCACCGAGAGGGGCGCCCGGGTTAGCGGGCGCCTCGCTCGAAGTCGTTGGTTATAGCGGGATGCCAAGCTTATCGCTGATAACCCCTACGGAAACGATTTGGCTCGGCTTCAGACCTATCGTGTAGGTCCCCTTCTGGTCGCCTTTGCGGCGTGGGTGACGTTGCTTGACGGCAATGCCGCCGTACCAAGCTACCAATTTCCCAGCTACAAGCTGGGAATGAATTGGTTTGTTAGTATTGAGTAGGATTTCCCATCCATCCTCTCTAGATTCACGGATGACGGCGTCTGCGCCGGTCTCTCCGTCATTGACCTGCCCCCCTGGCAGACACAACCCGCCTTCGGGACGGCTTACCCCGGCGTAGCGGTAAGGTTTGCTCGCCCATCTGGCGAGCACGAACACGTGACGTGGTGTCATAGATTTTATTCGTTGTACTAGTGCGCCAATGCACTAGTGATCACTTGATTACCGGCACCGAAAATGGAGCCCGTGTTAGCAGGCTCCGTGTTCGTGGTCGGGTTATTCCACGGCGTAAATCTCACCCCGGAACTTCCTCCATGGAAGTGGCGCCAAGGCCCTCGCCTTGGCTGGCGAGCTTGCCAACACCGTTGCGATTGTCCGGCCCTCTGGTGACCAGACCAATCTGTACTTCTTCAGTTCCCTTTTTGTCTTCATGTGTAATTCTTCTGAATTGCCTGCATCCACACTGTTAAGTGCAGGTTGCAGGCTGATGCCCACTAGTGCGTTGATGCACTAGCGGGTTGTTGGTTACCGGCCCCGAAAGGGGCGCCCGGGTTAGCGGGCGCCACGTTCGATGCCGGCGCTACCAATCGCCGCCCTCGAAATCCGTACCGTGGGCGTAGCCCGACGTGTCGCGCCCACCCCGATCGGATAAGGCCTGCCTTTCGGCTAGGATAGCCGCGGCAGTGACTCCTGACGCCAGCCTTTCGGCTAGGTACTCTGAATGTCCGCCGATTCGCTTGGCCAACACGGCAGCTTCGGCCCGGAACGGAGCGATCCTCAGTTCACGGGCTGCGGTGGCAATCCGGTTTTCCGCGTCCGACACGGCCCTTCGGCCTGCCAGTTCGGCGTCAGCCGCGTCGCATTCCGCGAGCAATTCCGCGACGTCTAAGCCGCCGTGTTCCGCAGCCTCTTCCGCCACGTCTCTGAGGTAGTACCACGGCGGCACCTGCCCGTCCCCCCGGGCATCCAACGCTGCCGCTTTGGCCCGGATGTCCGCCAACGTTTTCCCCTGCCACTTCTGGCGTTTTTCTACTGCCAGCGCGGCTGACTCGGCCGCCCGCTTACGTGCAAATGGCATGGCCATCCATGCTGAGAAAACGGGGGTCCCCCCGAAGATTTTACCCGTGGTTGAAGCAATCGCTTCCACTGCCAGAAAGTCCGCTTCAGTATATGTTTTTTTCATTGGCAAAGAAGGGGACTCACCCGAGTCCCCTTTAATATCTTAGGAATTACCGTCCAAACTTCTAGCCCCGTCTACCCGGCCGGCCGGGTCGAGAATAGGTTCTCCTGGTGAGAACAAATCCGTTCGGCCCGGAAGGGCCGTCCTAACCATGGCCGAGACGATGTATACGGTGTTTTCGGACGCCGGTGGAAGCCCCGTGACTTCCCCGGGTATCGACCGGTACACCTTCACGGTTCCGGTTCCCGCATCGGCCACCAACGTGGCCACCATTGTCCGTTCCATCTTCACCCGGGCAACCTGCCCGGATGGAATGATGGGTTCACCCAAGCTCGGGATGTTGATGTTGTGGGCTGTCAGATTTATGAATTTCATTTCGTCTCTCGATTGCTAGTGCATGGATGCACTAGCGGGTTGTTGTTGTTTACCGGCACCGAAAGGGACGCCCACGCATGGGCGTCTCGCTCGTGGTCGGCTAACGCTTGGCTTGTTCGGCGTTGTGCTCCAACCAAC
>Ga0163155_10002709_pt1 | contig 19554 bp, 16 predicted proteins | sample OliLakLV19SP4G1_FD_148611 | JGI IMG/M metagenome (GOLD analysis project Ga0163155, IMG submission 148611) | Freshwater microbial mat bacterial communities from Lake Vanda, McMurdo Dry Valleys, Antarctica - Oligotrophic Lake LV.19.SP4.G1 | ecosystem: Environmental > Aquatic > Freshwater > Lake >... | reverse complement strand
CGCCCCTACGAAGGCATGAACATCACCGGAGTAAAAGGCTTAACCGATGCAGAGAAAGCAACGTTGAAAATACTAGGGGCGATCGAAAATTAAAAGTGGAGGACGTCATGCAATCAGCGATACGAATTACAACTAGAGTTTTGCCAAATGGCAAGATCGAGCTTCAATTACCACCTGAGTCAGCAGGTGATGAAGTTGAAGTTTTCATTGTTCTGTCTGGAAAATCGATTGTTCCAGTTCTCTCTGCAATAGACATCATTAACCAACCGCGTGAACACCAGAATCTCTTCAAAACATCTGAAGAAGTTGATCAGTATCTTCGGGCAGAGAGAGACTCATGGGAACGTTAAGTTTTCCAGCGTCGAGCCTTGTGTATGTCGATGCTCAGATCATCATTTACAGTATTGAGAAATTTCCTAATTATTTCTCAACATTGGAACCGATGTGGCTCAAGCTGAAGGAGAGCGAAATCAGGTTGGTGACTAGTGAACTGACACTCTTGGAAACTTTAGTGATGCCGCTTAGGCAGAATAATACGACATTAGTTCAAACTTATGAGCAGCTTCTTTTAAGCGCAGATATTCAACTTATTCCCGTCTCACAAAAGATACTTAGAGATGCTGCAACCCTGAGATCAAGCATCAACCTGAAAACGCCAGATGCCATCCATGCCACGACTGCTCTCAGCGCAAACTGTGCCTTTTTCTTGACCAACGATCGCGCCTTTCGTAACGTTCTAAAGCTGCCTACTCTGATCCTTGATGATGTTATTAACTCTTCATAAGAACACGATCATCAAAGGCTTAACCGAAGCAGAGAAAGCGATGCTGAAAGCACTAGGGGCGATCGAAGAAGCAGGAAGAGGAACATGATCGCGGCTTCTCGCAATGGCGTTACCATTCAACTACCAGATGAACGATGGGAACATATTGTTGAACGTCACAACGTTCTGGCAGATAAACAGCAACTTGTTCTCGATACTATTTCTAACCCCGATCGCATCCTTACAGGTAATGAAGGCGCTCTAATGGCACTGCGGGAATTAGAATCTGGTCGATGGTTGGTTGTCGTTTATCGGGAAGACAATAATGATGGTTTTGTGATCACTGCGTTTCCAACTCGTAGAATCAATTCTCTCAACAGGAGGCAGCAATTGTGGCCGTAGCGAATTTCCAAGAAGCCCAAGACTATCTTAAGTTCTTGCCCATATTACACGATTTACCCAAACGCCCATTTTTGCTGCTTTATGACTCAGAAGCTGATGTCCTCTACATTGACTTCTACAGCCCACCAAAATCTGCTAGTGATAGTGAACTCACCGATAACGATATTGTGATTCGTTACGATGACGATGATGCGATCGTAGGGCTAACGATCCTCAATGCCAGCAAACGCTAGAGAGTAAATTAGGTATACTCAATTTCCGAGGAACTAATCGTGTTCCAATACTGCGATCGCTCGACCACAAAACTATCCAAAAATCGATGGGTTCATCCTTCCTCAACCGTGGCATGACTACTAGGAGGAATGGCGAGCGGTAGGGTGAGCCAGAATGTAGATCCTTCGCCTTGAACGCTCGTCACGCCAATTTGTCCACCATGGGCGGTAATAATTTGACGACAGAGATACAGCCCTAGACCAATGCCTGTAGAGTGGCGAGATTTAGGACCTCGGGCATAGCGTTGAAACAGGCGATCGCACGTTTCCTGGCTCATGCCCACCCCATGATCTTGCAGCGTAAACCGCACCATTTCCTGCTCAATTTCCGCATCTAGCGTAATATTTACCCCTGGAGGATTGTGATTAAGCGCATTGGTAATCAGGTTCTCAAACACGCGCCGCAGCTGCACTGGATCGGCATTAACGAGCGGTAAGTCAGCTGGGACTTGGTTGCATAGAGTAGCGCGGTTTTTGTTGACCAGGGGTTCCAAATCTTCCACAATCACCTGCGTCAATAGGCTCAATTGCACCAATTCGTAATGCAGTGAAACGCCTCGGGTTTCAGCAGAGTGTGCTTCTAACATAGATTTAATCAGCTGTAGCTGATTGGTAATGCTTTGCAGCATCCGCTCTAGGGTAGATCGGGCGACTGGCAGCAGGTCTCCGGGCTGATTGAGTAAGTTGCTGACAATTAGCGAAATCCCCATTACTGGAGTCTTTAGATCATGCGAAAAAGCATTGAGGAATTCGTCTTTGAGGTCGTTTAAATCTTGTAATTCGGAGTTCTTTTGTTGCAGTTGCAGAGTGCGCTCCTGCACCTTTTGCTCTAATCCAGTATTGAGATTGCGCACCTGTTGATAGAGATTGGCTTGTTGAATGGCAATGCTGACTTGGGTGCCTAGCTGGGTGAGAAAGTCTACTTCTTCTTGTTGCCAGCGCCGGGGTGCATCACATTGGTCGGCCACAAAGAATCCAAATAGCTGATCTTCTAGGATCAAAGGGACTACCAATGATGCCTGGACATGCAGCTCATTCAGCAATATCTCGATAGCGGGAGAGTGCGCCTCATCGCGCATATCGTGCATCACCTTCGCTTGCCCGTCGGCAAACTGCTCGCGCATTTCTCGCAGAAATTCGGGGTCATCAATCACAAACCCCAAGCACGGTTGCCAACGGGGATCTACAGACTCGGCCACAATTATGGTGGAACCGTCGGGGGTGTCGTGACCAATGCAGACTCGGTCGGTGTGGAGTACCTGCCGCACTTCGGCAACGGCAGTGTCGAGAATTTGCCTAAGGTCTAAGGATTGACGAATCCGCAGGGCAATTTCTGCTAGGAGGCGATCGCGTTCTGCGGCTGCCCGGATCTGTTGTTCTGCCCGTTTTAAGTCAGTAATATCGACTAGCATGTCGATCAAGCACTGTTCCCCATTGATCGTAATCACTTCGGCGGAGAGTAGCCCCACCCGCACCTCCTGCGACTTGGTGCGGAAGAGATATTCTAAATTGCGAATCGAGCCATGTTGCTGGAGTGCCTGTACCGCCTGCTCTCGGTCACTTGGATTCACCCAAATATTGAAGTCGTGGACATAGTGATCGATCACCTCGTCGCGGCTATAGCCCATCACCTCTAAGAAGCCGTCATTGACATCGATCATCCGCCCCTCTAACAGCGTGGCAATGCTCATGGGGTTAGAGCTAGAGCGAAATGCCTTGGAGAACTTTTCTTCGGACAGCCGTAGCGCCGCATCGGCCAGGGTGCGATCGCTGATATCGCGGACGATCGCTAGCACTTCATCTGGGCCACTCACCACAACCCGAGCTTCATAATCGCGCTGAGTCGGTTCATCCGAAAGCAGCACCCCAGACCGGGTACTGAACTGGCGATACAGCTGGCTAAACTTAGAGTTGCGACTTAGGCGTAGCTGGTATTCAAAGTGCTGGGGCTGGCCGCTGATTAGGGTTTGTTCAACCCAGTACATGCGCTGGTTAGCCAGGTCGGGCGGCAAGACATCGCGAACATTTTTGCCAATTAGCTGCTGGGCAGGGAGCAGCAGATCCGCATCGCTGTCCGCTTTGCAGTCTAGATAAGTCCCATCGCGTCGAATCCGAAACATCAGGTCGGGCATAGCATCTACCATCGCCCGGTAGCGAGCTTCTGCTTGCTTGCGGGCAGTAATGTCACGGATGCTGGCGACGCGCACTCGCTGCCCCCGATAGGTAATTACCTTGGCGGAGACAGCTGCCGTGAATGAAGACCCGTCTTTGCGCACCCCAACGGCTTCATATTCGTAGGGATCGTCGGGGCTGGTGAGCGATCGCCACCGTTCGCGGACAACCTCCACCGATTCGGGTGCGACCAAATCCAGCACCTCCATCCCCATCAATTCGGCTGTTGCATAACCCAGTAGCTCCTCGGCGGCTGGATTTACATCCAAAATCTGCCGAAAATCGTGAATGATAACGGCTTCAAATGTGGCTTCAAAAAAGCTTGTCAGGCGCTCTTCACTATCGCGCAGCGCCGCTTCAACTCGATTGCGCTCTGTGACATTCTGCACAATAGACAGCACTTCATGCTCTCCGCTGACGGCAATACGGGCCTCATAGTCGCACAGACCGTTTGCCCCCGACAGCTGATAGGCGCAGATTTGGAGTTGCCTGGTGGCTAAGGTGCGCTGAATTGCAGCGAGGCAAAGGGCGGCCACATCTGGCGGCAGGAAGTCGGTCAAATGTTTGCCCACGACATCTTCACGGGCAATATGAATTAAATGTTCGCCATGAAAATCTAAATATTTTCCTTGATGATCCGATCGAAACATCAGATCTGGGCTGGCATCTAAAATCGCTCGATAGTGATTTGCGGTTTTCGTCTCTAGATTCTCATTTAACCCTAGCCCCAGAATTTGCCGTAACCGTGCAAATGCAGCCTCGTCGCGACAGCACTCTCGCAATGCCTGGAGTTGGTCAATCCCGAGCACCATACTCTATGTGCCTATATCAATAGCTGTAATTTCATCTATGACTATCTATCATAAGACTAGGCTTCCTATTGGGCATGAGAAGAGTCTGACCGTTCCATCTGGTTGTTGCTCACAAGTTTCCGCTAACCATGATTTATAACACGCAGCCAGATACCCTGCCTAGTTCGCTGCCAGACGTTGCGCCCAACCCCATGTCTAACGCACTGCCAACCATCTTGGCCTTAGATTTTGACGGGGTGCTCTGTGACGGCATGATTGAATATTTCCAAACGGCTTGGCGCGCCTATTGCCGGATTTGGCCGTTGGCTGATCACACCCCGCCTGATCACCTGGCTCCCGCATTTTGCCGCGCTCGCCCGGTGGTCGAAACGGGTTGGGAAATGCCGCTGGTGCTGCGATCGCTCCTCCTCGGCACACCGGAAGCAGATATTTTGCAGAATTGGGGGGCGATCGCCAAACAGTTGGTGGTTAGCGAACAGTTGAACCCCGCCGACCTCAGCGCCGCCGTAGACGGCACCCGCGACGAATGGATTGCAGCTAAACCCGAAGACTGGCTGGCTCAACATCGGTTTTATCCCGGCGTCATCGAACGCCTGTCCGATCTACTCAGCAGTTCCCCCAATACCGACCTCTACACCGTAATCATCAGCACCAAAGAAGCTCGTTTCATCCACCAACTGCTCCACCAGCATGGGGTAGAGATCCCAGACACCCAAGTGATTGGCAAAGAAATTCGCCAGCCCAAAGCCGAAACGCTGCGTCAGCTGACCCAACACTTTAGCCAAGCAGCCGCAGCTAGCCCCACCATCTGGTTCGTCGAAGATCGGTTCAAAACCCTCCAAGCCATCCAAGTCCAACCCAACCTAGCCAACGTTCAACTTTTTCTAGCCGACTGGGGCTACAACACCGCCCCCGAACGCGCCGCCGCCGATCGAGATGCTCAAATTCACCTGATTTCACTAGAGCAGTTTAGCCAAGATTTTTACACCTGGCTCACGCCCTAAACTAAGTGAGGCTGAACGGATAGATAGATTTTGGAGAGGGCGGTTCTCGAACCACCCCTACAACCGGGATCGCTATTACAACAGAGATCACTATTGTTAATTCATCCTTCATCCTACGCTTCGCGAACGCTAACGCGAACATCCTTCAGACTTTCCCATACAGCCCTCCCACAAATTCCCCATAGCCGTTGTAGATTTGAGTCGGCACTTCTTGCCAAGCGAACTGATTCCCTGGCCCAATCAGGCGCTCCTTCTCTTGTGACCAGCGAATGTGGGGCACATCGGGTTCCACGTTCGCCTCAAACTTATATTCATTGGGGCTGAGGGTATTCCAAAAGGTCGCGGGCTGAGTCGCTAAAAATTCAATTTTGACCAGCGACTTTGCGCCTTTAAATCCATATTTCCACGGCACGACCATCCGCATGGGTGCGCCATGTTGATTGGGTAGGGTGTGGCCATAAATGCCTACTGCAAAAAACGCTAAGTCGTTGGCCATTTCTTCAATCCGCAGCCCCTCGGTGTAGGGAAAAGGCAGAAACTGACCCGGTGGAAATGATGGCCCTTTAGTGATCCGAGGATCAAAATATGAGGTAAACCGGACGAACCTGGCGTTAGAGGTTGGCTCCACAGCCCGTAATAAGGCATTCATTGGAAAACCAAGCCAGGGAACGACCATGGCCCAAGCTTCTACACAGCGAAAGCGATAAATTCGCTCTTCTAAGGTAAATTTTTTGCGTAGATCATCAAGGTCATAGGTAGCAGGATTTTTTACTAACCCTGACACCTCAACCTTCCAATCATCGGTCTGCAACGATTGGGCTTTTTTCCAGATATTTTTAGAACTGCCGTACTCGTAAAAGTTGTTATAGGTTGCTGCCAAGATTTCGTTGGTTATTGGCCTGCCCAGATCGGTAAATGCAGCGTTTTGAGTCGCCTTTAGCTCCTCGGTATTGGCCAATTCTTCAGCGGTAGGAGCGGCTTTTTGACAGCCCAACAGCGGCAGAGTCGCCCCCGCAATACCGGCTCCAACCAAGCTTTTTAGGAATCGTCGCCGATTGAAGAAGGCCGACTCAGGCGTAATATCTCGTTCAAGCGACTGCCACGGTTTGGGCAGATGAATAAAGGCCATAACAATCCTCTCGGCTGATGCTTAAAATCTCTTAATATTTTCTTTTTATTCTATAGTGCTTTTCAAGCGCTGCTCAAATCGGCGCGGCTGCACAATAGGCAAAAATCGTTTTTACGGAAAGATTGTAGAGCGACATCAAACTAAACAGTGGAGCCGTTTTGGGAGTGAGGAGAATATGCCTGTTCAGAGAAAAAATCTATTAGGGGCAGCAAGCGAGAGTCGCTAGGGATATCTGTGGCGCTGGAACTGCGGAGGTTGAGCCAGAGGCTACAGACGTTGTCAGTGGCCGTTACCACCACTGCATTTTGTCGAGACAGCTTGCAAGCGTAGTGGTAGAGCCGCGCCCGCTGCCTAGCATCAACAGTGTGAAGTCGATAGTACAACTCACTGCGGTAGTACATTCCGTCTTGAATACTGCTATTGAACCAAAATTTGAAGGGGAAGACGTCTCCTTCGTTAACGACTGGGGGCAACACGGGATATTTGCTCTAAAACCTTATTACTGTTCAGTAGTATAGACAAAACCTTTAAGGAAATATCAGAGCCAATCGGCTGAAACTGATATTGAAACTGTAACGAGCATTCGAAATATCTCGCAAATGCCCGACTAACCGACTAGACCAACGCAGATCGCTGCAAACCAAAATGACTAAGGATTATGGATTTAATAAAATCGGGAATTTGATTGCTGGTAGGGGCGAACGGCCGTTCGCCCCTACCGAAGAATGGCGGAGTTATTTAATTCTCATTCCTAAGCCTTGCAAATCATCAGAGGGTTGACCTAGTACCAAAACGTAGCTTGGGGATAGTTGAGTGGCTAAAGCATGGCTTTGGGAGAGGGACATTGCAGCGCAATGTCCCTCTTAGGCAACTGCTCAGCCCCCCTGTGCGATCGCAATCAATGACAACTTGCTTGCTGCCGTTGGCTAGGCGGCACATCCATAGCGGGGCTAGCACCAAAAAAACCAACGGGCTTCAAGATGAAACCGGAGTAGGCCGTTGGCATGACTGGCCAGTCTTCAGGCCGTGGGATGTGGTGGTGGCCAAAGTTGTACCAAACGACCACGTCGGTATTGGCGATCGCCCGATTTGCTTGAGTCCACTGGGGCAACCCTTCACCGCCGGGGTTTTGATTGGGGTATTTGCCAGCCGGATATTGCTCATCGGCGGCATAGGGCGTCACCCAGAGGTGTTTGGCCATAAACCCTGCCCGTTTCATAATCGGAGAATCGGAATGGGCAAAGGGCAGAATGGTATCGCCTGGAATAATTTTGAACCCGACCGATTGCCCCAAGCGATTTTGCACATTAGGGTTGACGACTTTCCAGTAGCGCCCAGCCAAGGGGTCAACAATGCGCTGTGCCGCTTGCTCCGTTTGCAGCAAGCTAGAAACGGCGTAAAAAGCGTTGCCCATGGGATTATCGGGACCCATCGGTTCAGCTTCGGTGTTGACTTCATAGACAGAGTTGGCGCTGCCATCGAGATCGAAATCGAGCCGCATGCAGAAAAAGTGCTGGTGATTGATCGCATTCACCTCAGGCGCTACGACTGTGCCATATTTGGGCGATCCGGCCAAACTGCCACAGAGTAAAATCCCCGTCAGCTTGATTTCGTATTGAATTGTGCCGTCTTGATAGAAGTACCAGAAGAAGCCGTATTCGTAATTATCAACCGTGGAAATAAAGGAAACGACGAGACGCCGCGATCGCCTGACTTCCGCACTGTCTCGACGCCAATCGGTATGTTTCCACAAAATGCCATAGTCTTCTTCATGCATGCAGATAGCATTTTCAACCACCGACACCTCGCCCCGGCTGTTAGTCAAATGCGCATCAAAATAGTGAATGTGTCCCAGACAGTCACAGCCGAGTTTGAGCGAGTTGGCCAACATGCCAACGCCATGTTCGCCGACGTCAAAGGCATTTTTGCGATAGTGCTGAGGGCGTGGATCTCCGTAGGGAACCACCATTTCTGCCATCGAAGCGCGATAAAGAATAGAGCGGAGCTGACCCTCGTCTTCGTAGCCCACGGTATGCAGCACAACGCCTTCACGCGGAGTAAAGCCAATGCGGAAGTTCCACTTTTGCCAGCGGACATGATGCCCATCAACTTCAAAGCTAGGGCCTTCCGGCTGAGTAATGTGGAGCGGCTTGATGTCGGTGCGAAACTCAGAGCGAAACTGGGCTTCGTACTCTCCAGCTTCGGGGGGTGGGGGCACAATACCAAGGTCTTCAATCCGGATCACTGCCATTTTGTTGAGATCGACGACGGGTACCAGTCCATCGAGCGGGCGGGCGTAGGCGTTGCTGTTGGGGGTAGCCCGCAAATAACAAAGACAGCGCGAAAAGCGAATCCCAACCTCATCGGCAAAGCCAAAGTTGCCCGGTGCCCATGGGTCTACCATCACCAGGTTTAAGTCGGTGATTCCCCGTTTGGCCAACGCGTCTCGAAAGGCCGGGTGAGCCTTGACCACGGCTTCACATTCCACCAGTTCATCGGCCATGATATTGGGCTGGACGCCGGGAATTTGCAGCCAGCTAGTCACCTTACCCTGAGTTAGGGAGGCGATCGCCTCGTAGGTGTTGCCCGTCTCGTTATCGAGCAACACTAAAAACGCCTCACGCTCAAAGGCATCACCTGGTCGATAGCTGAGCACGAAGGCTTTGGCGGGTTCGTGCAAAACCACGCTAGGAAACCGAAAGTGGTCACCTGCTTGACGTTCTGCTCGAACTAGCGCAACGGCGGTGGCAATTTCGTCTGCTGTCAGCGGGTCAAGCGGATGAGATCCGGTAATTGGCTGAGAAGATTGATTGACAGCTGCATGGGCTAGGGTCATACGCTACTCTTTAGTGACTAAATATTCTAGTAATTCATCCAAATTCCAATTGGCTGGAGACTTGAATGATTGGGGAAGCCTGAAATTTCAAAGGCTTTTTCCCTAACCATCTGTCGAATCCGATTGCTGCATCGGTATTTTATAGCTCTGGCTCAGTCCGCTGCTGTGCTCTGCGATCTTTACACAAACCTTAAAACAAAAATGGGCGGCAGGAAGTTCCTGCCGCCCAAATTAGCAACAGCTCCACTAGCGTCCGCGCTTTTCGCGATCTTGACGACGGCGATCGCGCCATTCCACAGCGGTCAAATAAAGTACCCCTCCGGTGATGGCCAGCATTAGTACTAGGGCGGTGATCGCCAAAATGCTCAGGGGAGATACTCCGACATCCATACCCAGATTCATAATCAAATTGCTGATATTTGTTGATCGCTTAACCGCTAAACGCTATGTGCAGCGGCTATTTAGAAGCCGTTGCGACCCCAAATGACTAACGAAATGGAGAAGGTGAACACCACTAGCAGCGAAACCCAGCCCAAAGACAAAATATCCATGATGCGATTTATCTATTTGAACAAATCTTCAATGCCTAGTTTACAGCGCTTTGGGTGTACTTTGGAGCCAACCTACCGGGTTCCAGCCGCCGCCAAAGAGCCAACGGCTTCTGGAGTGGCTTCAAGTTCACTGGCGAGGTAAATTTCAGCATATGAGTAGCTCTCTAAGGAGGTTGGCTCTAATGCTTCTGTGCCGACTTTGAGCGCTGTAATCAGTTCTTCTAGGGCGATCGCTTGGTCTGAAATCCTTGAGAAACTCGGGGCGATCGCGGGTTCAAATAGGGATTGCGCGGCAGCGCAGGCGCTCCACTGCCCCTGCACTGAGGCACCCAACAAGCTACATTGCCCGCCGCGTCTACCTTCTGAGCGGTAGTGGGAACAACGGCGGCACATTGAAACGCTGTGAGTGATATTGCTCATGGGGGACGCTGCTTCGTGAAAAGGATAGGAACTGATTTCTTAAAGCCATTGCTGATCAATGATTTTGGTTCGTTATTAACCAAATCAGGAGGTGTCATGGCTAGTTAGCAAGGCTTGTAGCGATCCCGAACAAAACCTGAAGTTTTAGATTGTTTTCAGAATTGGATTCGCAAAGATACACACCGTTGTAAGTTTTCCCATAACTTCAACGGATCGTGAAGAAACGGCCTAGGTTTTTGACCAAACCAGTTGGGGATCAGTGAAAACCGATCTCCAGAACATCTCTAAATATTTTTTGCGTTCACGAAAATTTCTATACAAATGCCAGTCGCCCCTGCCTCCCTATCATGACGGGGCATTTGCTAAATTCAGCTTTTGTGCAGCAGGTTTACTGAAGATTTACCGAACTCATAGAACTCAGCTCGATTAACTACACAATTCCTGGAGCCTTTTCAGGAAACGTTAGACCAGAACCCGTGATCAAGCGGTTACCAGCCCTTGGCCGCACAGAGTGAGCAGACGGCCCAGCGTTGCAGTTCTCCGGGGGGCGTGGGGCAATGGCAGGTCGGACAAAGGGGTAACTGACGCGATCGCGCTTGTACCTGTTTTGCCCAGGCATCGAAAGCCGTTTTGGGATCACGCAGAGGTGGATTTGGCAGCCTTGAGGACTCGGTTTCAGGCAAAGCTACCCGGCTCGGATGGGCTTGCCATAGTTTGATCTGCTCTGAAGTTTCATCAGCCGCTGCATTCGAGCGCAGGGGGCGTTTCCACAGAGCCGTAGAGAAGCGGATATCGGTGAGGGGGCTAGAGACGCGACCGTTTAATTTGGTTAAAATCCGCTGCCGCTCAAACATGAGATTTTGCGCCCAAGCAGAGCTAGAGGTGGCAACTTGCAACACCTGCCGCTGAATGGAAATCGGGCGAGTTTGCGCCGTCACGGCTGGACCTACCACGTCTGACCAACAAGCTAGCACGGCTTGAAAGTGTCGCCGCGTGTGCCAGTTCTCTTGAGTTTCGAGCACCCCTAACATCTGATGCAGCGATGTAAGCGCCATGGGAACCTAGTTGCGATTTTTCAGCACCAATTCAGCATAGATGCAATTTGCAGATGAGAGCCTGCCACCCAAACACGTAGACTGAACCCAGGCGACAACTGAATCGTTTTTCGGTTTGATTGCTAAACTTAACTACTTAGTGTCCCGAACTTCAATAAAATTGCTGAGTTTCAAGGTTAATCTAATTCATAATAGATTTTTCGTGTAGATTTTATTCGATTTACTTGCTTAATTCGTCACTTGTCACTTTTCGTCACTGGCAGGAGTCCTGCGATGCGTCGGCCATCTTCTCTAAAATCCCAGCCTTTTTCTCAATCCACATTACATCCTGTTTTGCAAGCCATGCTGGGCAATTTGGATGTCCAACTAGATGAGGAATTAGCGCGCTATCGTCGCCAAAACGGCCGCCGGGGAGGTCAACCGGGTTTCCCGCGTCAAAGCCACCCGTCCCCCATCCAGGACACTCCGCCGCCTGCTGCTGAGCAGACTACCGTCCCCACTCAGGCCGCCTATAGAGACGCTGGGCTGGGGGGTGCTGGGCTGCCACTGGCGATCGCCTCTGACCTTGATCCCAGCCCCTCCACATTAGCAACGCTCAACGTCCAGCCCCAAACAGCTGACGAGTTGGCAAAGCCTTCAGCCGATCTCTCGGCAGATGTTTCAGCCAAATCAGAAGACGCCTGGGGTCCCGATACCTATCTAGAATCGTCAGAACATCTGTTACACAGTTTGGCAGATGAAGCGGTAGAGCTGCGGGCCAGCCAAGAGTCGGGGATGCTCCAGAGCCTCCTGACACCTCTCGGAATTGGCTCAATGTTGCTGCTCCTGCTGTCTAGCCTCACCTTTGGCTATCTGTTAATGAATCCTTCGAGTATGAGCTTTTTGGGATTGGGTGCAAATCAGCAGACGCCCGCTCCCAATTTAGGTCTAGGTGGCGAAGTCGCAGGGACGTCGGGGGTGACCAACGCCGCTACAGGGCAAGACCTATCGCCTAATCTGTCTGTGCAAGAGTTTCCCGATGTAAACCTAGATACGCTGAGTACGTTGCCCAAAACCACGACGGCTGACCCTGCGAGTCCTGCCTTTACAGGCTCGTCGCCCTCAGGGACTGGTTCGGCTGTTGCCCCCAGCCCCGGCACTGGATTGGGTGTTCCTTCTACCTCATCCGCATCTCCAGCCATCACCAGCGCCCCTGCATCCACAAATTCAGCTCGCACTAGTCAATCCACCGCTTCAACCCGATCCCCGTCTCCGCGCAGCTCTAGCAATACAGATACCTCTTCCCAGCGGACGCGGCCTCGGGGGACGACGGTGCCCGCCTCTCCTGCTCGTCCGGCGACTAGCTCAACAACTGCCTCCTCTCGCCGTCCTGCGGCTAGCGTTACCAGTAGGCGATCGCCCTCCACTCCAGCGGCCTCGCCCCAGCCACGGTCTCCCACCCCGAATGTGGCTACCGCTCCTCGCAGCCCTGTGGTTGCCCCCTCGCCCCGCAGTTCTACCCCAGCCTCCACCGTACCCTCAACCGCTGCGCCAGTTTATTTCTATGTCGTTATGGACTTTAGCGGCGATCGCAGCCTAGAGCAAGCACGTCAGGTCGTGGGCGATGCCTTTCTACGCAACTTTTCAGATGGCGCTAAAATCCAATTTGGCCGTTTTGTAGACCGCGAACGAGCGATCGCGCTGGCCCGCGATTTGCAAAGTCAGGGCGTTTCTGCGCGGGTTTACCAGCCCTAAGGCTAGCGACTGCTTGCTCACCCTCCGGATTTGGCATGTCTAAACTTGGGTTGCGATCGCGCCTGTTTTTCTCCCACGTCATCGTCATGATTGTGGGATTGGTCACCATTACGGTGATTGGGAAGTTCTCGTCACCCCGGTTTTTCGTGGTGTACTTAGATCACATTGAAGGCAATGTCCTCAGCATTCGGACGCTCAGAACCGAACTCATGAGAGGCTTCGAGTTAGCCTGGACGCGGGGAGCGCTGTGGTCCTTGGTGATGGGTGCCACAGCCGCAGGTGCCCTCAGCTACCTGGTCTCCAAACGCATTGTGCAGCCGCTAATTCAAATGGAAGAAATTACCAAAAAGTTTGCCTCAGGCGAACTAGACGAACGCGTCCCCGACAATGAAATTCCTGAGCTAAACCAGCTGGCCTCTAGCTTCAACCGGATGGCTGCCGACCTCAAAGGAGTAGAGCAGCGCCGCCGCGAGCTGGTCAGCGACCTGACTCACGAACTCCGCACCCCCCTTACGGTATTGGAAGGGTACCTAGAAGGCTTAGCCGATGGCACGATTGAATCGTCGCCTGCGGTGTACGAGCTGTTGAGCAAAGAAGCCAGCCGCATGCGGCGACTAGTCAACGATTTGCAAGAACTTTCCAAAATCGAAGCGGGCTATCTGCCGATCGATGCTCAGCAGGTCGATCTGTATCCGCTGTTAAATTCTGTTGTGCAGCGCTTTTCAGATCAGCTCTTGACCCAAGACAATCCCCATATTTATCTCGACTACCCGCCCGAAACCCCGCTAGTGCTGGCAGATCCGGGGCGCGTAGAGCAAATTTTAGTCAACCTGCTCAGCAATGCCCTGCGCTACACCACAGTTGGCAGTATTACCGTGCATGTATGGCATAGCGAAACCCAGGTGTGGATTGCTGTGATCGACACTGGGCAAGGGATTTCGCCCAACGACTTGCCGCACGTCTTCGATCGATTTTGGCGCGCCGATCGCTCGCGCAATCGCCACTCGGGCGGCACCGGCATTGGGCTAGCCATCTCTCGCCGCTTAGTTGAACTTCAAGGGGGCACTATTGACGTCGATAGTGAACTAGGTATAGGGAGCGTGTTCAAATTTTCTCTCCCTCTAGCTCATATGGGGTAAGCCGGGTAGGTAAATTCACCCGACTCGGCTTCAGGCTATTTTCCAGAATTGGGCAGCAGTGGACGCATCACCATAAATCCGGCTCCAAATGCCGTTAGGATGATGGCCAGCACTGTAAACCATAGCCATAGACCGCTCAAATCGCGGGGAGAGTTGGCCGGATTCCGCAAAGATTGCATGGGATCAGATTGTTCGGTGAACAATTGAGGGAGCGGCTCATTTGATTCCATGGTAGGAAAGTTGGGGACAGACACTTTGACGAGTGAGGAGTTGGCGGATGGATCTGGCGATCGCCCCGGTTGCTTCAAGCGTGCACTCGCCGGACGGATTTGGTCTGCAATGGCTTCCGCGTTAGCGCGGGCGGCGATTGAAGGAGCACCCCAGGTAGGCTGAGGCGATTCAACAATGTGCTGTAGATTAGTCATCGAACCGGATAGGCGTTCGATTTCTTGACGAAATTGTTGATTCTGACGGGTTAGCTGCTGATTTTGAGCATTGAGAGAATCTAACATCGCCTTACTGGCCTGCAATTCTGCCGACAACTCTCGATACACTGAAAGCGGCACCGTCGGGGAATAGCTGCCCCCATTAGAACCCTGGCTTGAATTCCCCGAATTTTGTGTAGAAGGTTCAGGGTTAGAATTTGATTTCATCAGTCTCGTGTTTTCTAAAATTGAGGTTGGAAGCTGCCTACAAATATATGCTTAAAAACAGCTGAACTCGTCAGAATTTAAATCTGAGTCATCAAAATTTTGCCAAATCCCTCTGCACCATGAAACTTGCCCTCCTTCCTAAGCTCTGCTGGCTTAACGTCTACTGGCGAAAACTGCTGCCTATTTTACTAGTGAGCCTCACCGTTTTACTGAGCAGTTGCAACCTAGCCCAGTTTCAAAGCCAAGGAACCCAGCTGACCCAGTTGGTAGAAGCTGAGATCAGCGATCCCAAAACCTTCAACAGCCCCATGAGTAATGAGGCTAACCCCGTATTTGGCTTGATTCTGGAGGGGCTAGTTTCAACCAATGGAATCACAGGCGGATTGGAACCGGCATTAGCGGAATCCTGGGATATTTCTGACGACCAGCAGCGGATTACCTTTACGCTGCGAGAGGGTTTGCAGTGGTCTGACGGGCAACCGTTAACGGTGGATGACGTGGTGTTCAGCTTCAACGATATTTACTTCAACCCCGAAATTCCCAGTGGCGAGAGTGACATCTTGCGGGTCGGCAAAGATGGCATTTTCCCCAGCGTCGTCAAGCTTGATGAACGGCGGGTAGAGTTTCGCTCTCCCGAACCCTTTGCCCCTCTGTTGCGCTACGCCGGAGGCATCCCTCTGCTCCCCAAACATGCGCTAGCCGACGATGTCTTTTCCACGGGTGAAGATGGCAAACTCCGCTTTTTATCCGCTTGGGGCACCGATACACCGCCTCAAGAAATTATCGGCAGCGGCCCATTTCGGCTGTTGAGCTATCAGCCCGCTGAGCGCGTTGTGTTAGAAAAAAACCCGTATTACTGGCGCAAAGATGCCCAAGGGAATGGCTTGCCCTATATTGAGCGATTTGTGATTCAAATCGTCGATTCGGTAGATACCGAACTGATGCAGTTTCGGTCTGGTGGCTTGGATATCTTGGGAGTTCCCGCTAACTACTTCATGCTAATTAAGCGAGAAGAAAAACGAGGGGACTTTACCATTTATAACGGTGGTTCCACCCTTAGCAATTCATTTCTCACCTTTAACCTCAACCAAGGTAAACGCCAGGGCAAGCCACTGGTTGACCCCATCAAATCTCGCTGGTTCAACACCCTAGAGTTTAGGCGGGCAATGGCATTGGCGATCGATCGCCAGACGATGATTACTAACATTTATCAGGGCATTGGGGAGCCGCAAAATTCACCCATTTATCGCCAAAGCCCTTATTATTTATCGCCTCAAGCAGGGCTACCCGTTTATAGCTACGATCCTAAAGCCGCCAAGGCTCTATTGTTGGAGGCGGGCTTCAAATATAGCGAATCCCAACAGCTGGTGGATGCTGACGGTAACCCGGTACGTTTTACATTGATTACCAATGCGGGCAACAAAACTCGTGAGGCCATGGGAGCGCAGATCAAACAAGATCTAGCCAATATTGGAATTACGGTAGACTTTCAGCCCGTTGCCTTCAACACATTGGTGGCTAAACTGTCAGATACGCTGGATTGGGAAGCGCATATTTTGGGCTTTAGTGGCGGTGGGGTAGAACCCGATAGTGCTCGCAACATCTGGTCGGTCAACGGCACGCTCCATGCCTTTAACCAAGGGGCACAGCCCGGTCAAGATAGCTTGGAAGGCCGCATTGTGTCTGATTGGGAAGAAAAAATTAGCCAGCTTTACATTGCAGGCAGCCAGGAATTAGACGAGAACAAGCGTAAAGCCATCTATGCCGAAACCCAAAAACTTACCCAAGAATATGTACCGTTTATCTATTTAGTGAATCCCTTGGCTTTGTCTGCGGTGCGTAATCACATTGAGGGGATTAAGTTCTCGGCATTGGGCGGGTCACTTTGGAATATCTACGAACTAAAAATTGGGGAGCGATAATAGGTTCTAGGGAGCTACACGCTTTGCAGAATGGCACTTTCAGTAACACAGCCTAGCTACTGGCGATCGCCAATTACCCTACCTAGATAGATAAAGCGCGATCGCTTCATCGTAGCTTGATATAAAAAGCACTAAATTCATGAAGGGTGTCAGGAATTGACGATAGAAATAATGTAGACAGTTTCAGAGCTAACGTTCAGAGCTAACGTCTCCACCTGTTCAGAGTGATTAGTCTAGAAATTCTTTCTGGTGTCGCGGTATGCGGCTCGGACTGTGATGGGTGCCTCTCTACGCGCTAGTTTCCCCTCTCAGAGATTGGACATGGCATTGAACGCCAATGTCTCACCTCATCAAAAGTTCTTCTATCAAGAATGAACCTTTAAACCATGAAGGCTGGAACCTGAATATTCTTCCAGAGTCGTGACCACTTAGTCCTGAATAGCGGGAACACTAGCAGTAAGCATTAGTAGAACAGCCCCCTTGTTATCTGGAGCAACTGAGACGATTACTATGCCAGCAAAACCCTTCTTCGCTGACGCCGAGTACAACGAATCCTCCAATGGCTTCGACTTCCAACCGGATAGCGCCACCATGAATGAACCTGACCTAGAAACGCAGCTGACTGAAGACATGGTGAGCTTAGATATGGAGTTTGCCAATCCTGCGAGTTTAGGTAAGGGAGCAGGTCGGCGCACCACGGATTTGGTGCGCCTGTACCTGCAAGAGATTGGTCGCGTTCGGCTGTTAGGGCGTGATGAAGAAGTTTCAGAAGCCCAAAAAGTTCAGCGCTACATGGGGGTGCTAGAGCTTTGCAATGTGGCCGCTGAAAAGGGCGACGAACTATTACAGCGTTATGTCCAATTAGTTGAAGTGCACGATCGTCTCACCTCAAACTTGGGGCGTCGTCCTTCTCTAGAGCGGTGGTCTGTGGCCGCCAGCATTTCTGTAGCCGACCTCAAACCTACCTTGGCAGAAGGCAAACGTCGCTGGGCAGAGCTAGCCGATAAGCCCGTTGAAGACCTAGAGCGCCTACAGGTGGAAGGGGTCGCTGCCAAAGATCACATGATCAAAGCCAACTTGCGATTGGTGGTATCGGTTGCCAAAAAATATCAAAACCGGGGTCTAGAACTGCTGGACTTGATCCAAGAGGGAACGCTGGGTTTGGAGCGGGCAGTCGAAAAGTTTGATCCCACAAAGGGCTATCGCTTCAGTACCTATGCCTACTGGTGGATTCGCCAGGGCATCACTCGGGCGATCGCGACCCAAAGCCGAATTATTCGCCTCCCTGTCCACATCACCGAAAAGCTGAACAAAATCAAGAAGGCACAGCGTAAAGTCTCACAAGAGAAGGGACGCACCGCCACTATCGAAGATATTGCCGCCGAGCTAGACATGACCGCCATCCAGGTGCGGGAAGTGTTACAGCGAGTTCCCCGTGCTGTTTCCCTAGAAACCAAGGTTGGGAAAGATCGCGATACTGAATTGGGCGATTTGCTAGAAACAGAAGGCGCTTCTCCCGAAGAAACCCTGATGCGCGAATCGCTGCTGCGCGATTTGCAGCAGCTGCTGACTGACCTCACGAGCCGCGAGCGCGATGTGATTCAAATGCGATTTGGCTTAGGTGATGGCCAGCCTTACTCCTTAGCAGAAATTGGTCGTGCCCTCGACCTCTCACGAGAACGAGTGCGCCAAATTGAAGCTAAGGCACTGCAAAAGCTGCGTCAGCCCAAACGACGCAACCGAGTTCGCGATTATCTAGAGTCCTTATCTTGACCTAACGCTTGTCCCTTAGGATCAAAGCTCAATCCTGTCTGCGTAATCCGTAGGCAGGATTCAAATATTTCTGTAGAGCCGCGATGTAGAGACGCGATTAATCGCGTCTCTACAGGGTATGCAGTGTATTCGGTTTAGCGCTGCCCACTTGCCACTTGCATGACCTGAAACAGAGCCGATACGTTGGCTGGATCAGCATCTGCCAGATCAGCGGAGGCTGTCAAAGACACAAGACAGGGAAAGACGGTCAGGCTAGCAATTTGGTTAGCTGCTTGGGTATTTTCTGTTGTGAGGGTGATGAGGGGCAGTGCGGCTAGGTCGGGATGACGGCTCAGCTGGGTTAGGTATTGCACAGGATGAGACAAGAATCCATCTAGCAAGATGACATCGGGCTGCCAAACGCGAGCTAGTAAATCGGCTTGTTCTAAATCGTCTACTTCTAGGACTCGGCAGGGATGAGCATGGAGCAGCGTCGCCAGATCGCAGCGGGTAGAGGTCTGAGCCTGCCCCGATGCGCAGCTGGCAACCTGAGCAGACTCTGTTTCTGAATCTGACAGGGAGCTAACCTGAAGATGCAGCACGGTCAGCGTTCCTGAAGACGAGTTGGCTTTGGGCAGGGGTGGGGCTGCATGAGCAGTCATGGGGTGCAGTAATGTCTCCAGGCTCTGGCGCAGCACCTCCGGCTGAATCGGGAGGCTCAAAAATGCTTGGGCACCGCTAGAGAGCGCTCGTTTCTTTTCGGCATGGGTGCCTGTGACCAAAATTGGAATGGCCTGGGTTTCGGGGCTGGCTTTTAGCAAGGTGAGGACGTCCCATCCTGATAGCAGCGGCAACAGCGGATTGAGGAATACCACAGCGGGCTGGAGGCAGCGGATTTTTTCGAGGGCTTCAGTTCCCGAGCGGGCGATCGCCACTCG